>Ga0193751_1000042_pt1 | contig 109128 bp, 85 predicted proteins | sample L1c2metaG_FD_143050 | JGI IMG/M metagenome (GOLD analysis project Ga0193751, IMG submission 143050) | Soil microbial communities from a riparian zone of the East river system, Colorado, United States - L1c2 | ecosystem: Environmental > Terrestrial > Soil > Riparian zone | place: USA: East... | reverse complement strand
AAATACGGCACCACTCTGAGGCTCGAAAATGTGTGAATCGAATAGCCGGTGACCGGGCTTTCTTGCCACCGTCGCCTTGCGAAAAACTTCCGCAAGGCTTGATATCAGCGTCGGGATATCAGGACCACACGTCTTCGCCGTCCGCGTATCGACGTCGTTCGTCGCCGACATCGCTCGCGTCCATCGCCTCCCGCACCCAACGTCGTGACGATGCGCAACGCCCCTCTGGGTGGGCACGGGATAGCCGGAATCAGTCGCTGATTTGCGGGCGAGAGATCAAGCATGCCGCCTGCGACATATTGGCACGACGGGCAAATCGGCGAGCCGCGCAGGAGCGGAGCGATATGCCGGAGTCAAGAGAAATAGCGGATGTCGCGGCGACTTCAACCGCAGCACAGGCCGCAGCGTCATGCATGTGCGAGAAGCCAGCTGGTCCGGCCTTCGGCCCGATGACAGGCTCTGCGACGACCGTCGGCATGTCGGTTTTCGGGGGAAAACCGGAAAACGTGTGCTCGATCAGAGCATTGCCGGTTTGGCGCAAGATATTCGACATTCTACCGCTTGGGTTGATTCAAAACCATTTTTCAATTGTGGCCTCGTCGCAAATCGCTATGCTTTGAGCTTGCGGTGCATCGTACCCTGTGTGGGGGGCTCATGAGGCGGCGCGAATTCATCACACTCTTCGGCAGCGCGGCTGTGTGGCCGCTTGCGGCGCGTGCGCAGCAACCGGCGAAGATAAAGCGGATCGCGATGGTTTCTCCATCCGACCCCGCCAGCTCCCTGCACGCAAAGTATCATCGGTTTTACGGTGGCTTTTTCGAGGAGTTAGGTCGCTTAGGTTTCGTTGAAGGGAAAAACCTTGTCGTCGATCGGTACTCCGCCGAGGGATATCCTGACCGCTTTGCCCCGCTGGCTCGTGAGGTCGTCGATACGCGCCCCGACGCAATCTACGCGATCAGCAGTCTTGTGGGCCTTGCGTTCAAGGCCGCCACGACGACGATAGCGGTTGTCTGCGTCACGAGCGATCCGGTGGCTGCGGGGCTTGTTTCAAACATTGCGCGGCCCGGCGGCAACATCACGGGAAGCTCCGTCGACACCGGGTTCGAACTCTGGGGAAAGCGGATCGGGCTTCTTAAGGAAGCTCTCCCGAAAATGTCCAGTATCTTTCTCATCGCGGAAAAAACTGCCCGCTGGGAAGGGCCATTTGGCTCGGCATTCCGTCAGGCGGCAACAGCCGCCGGCATTGCGCTGAATGCCGCATTCCTAGATGGAAAACTCGACGCGACGGCCTACCAGCGTGTCTTCGCGGCGTTCGAACAAGACAGACCGGATGCCCTGCTTATATCGGACTATGGCGGGCATATAACCAACGCCCCCACGATTGTTGCACTGGCCGCACATCATCGCCTTCCCGCAATGTATGCGTCTAGAATTTATGTTGAGATCGGTGGACTGATATCTTATGGGGACGACATGGAGGAACTAGGTCGATCTGCCGGATACCAAATGGGTCAAGTTCTCAACGGCACCAATCCGGGCGATATCCCGTTTAACCAAGCTACCCGTATCGAACTGGCCATCAACCTCAAGACCGCAAAATTGCTGGGAATTGAATTTCCGGCCACATTGCTTGGCAGCGCAGACTTTGTCGTCCAGTGAATAAGTCGCTTCCGAAATTGGGACTCAAGGCGGACATCAGCGATCACCAAGGATTATTTCACGAGGACCGCCCCAACGTCTTTCGGGTAGCGAATTTGCAGCTAGATTGCGACAGTCTGTTCCGGGGGGGCGGGCATGAAGCGACGCACGTTCATTACGCTCATCAGCGGCGCGGCTGCGTCAGTCTCCACGGCCCGGGCGCAGCAACCGGCAAAGATGAAACGGATCGCGATGGTTCATCCAGCCGATCCCATCGCCAACTTGGTCGCAAGCTACCATCCAGTTTATCAAGCGTTTTTTGACGAGTTGGGCCGTGCTGGCTTCGTCGAAGGGAAAAGCCTTGTCGTCGAGAGGTACTCCGCCGAGGGACATCCTGACCGCTACGATCAGTTGGCTCGTGATATCGTCGATACACGTCCCGACGTAATCTACCCGATCTCGACTTTTCTAGGCGTTGCATTCAAGACTGCCACGACGACAATACCGATTGTGGTACCCGCGCTCGACCCGGTGGCTGTAGGGCTTGTCTCAAATATAGCGCGGCCCGGCGGCAACATCACGGGGACCGCCCTCAGCGCAGGACTGGAAATTTGGGGGAAGCGGATCGGGTTTCTCAAGGAGACTCTGCCCAAACTGTCCAACCTCTGCATCCTCATGGTAGCTCGAAAGGAGTGGGAAGGCCCCTACGGCGGGGCGATCCGCCAGGCGGCCAAAGCCGCCAGCGTTGATTTGAAGGCCGTTTGGTTCGATGGAAAAATTGACGCGGCGGCGTACGAGCATGTCTTCGCTGCGTTCGAGCAAGACAGGCCGGATGGCCTCTTGGTAGCGGACAACGCCATTCATAACAGCAATGGCGGCACGATTATTGAACTGGCCGCAAAGCATCGCCTTCCCGCTATGTATACGTTGAAAGGGTTTGTTGAGTTCGGGGGACTGATGGCTTATTCGTCCGATCCGGTGGAAATGTTTCGATCATGCGCGCACCAAATAGGTCAAATTCTCAAGGGCACCAATCCCGGCGACATTCCGTTCGACCAGCTTGCCCGGTTCACCCTAGCCCTCAACCTCAAGACCGCAAGGTCGCTCGGCCTTGAGTTTCCGGCAACCCTGCTTGGCATTGCAGACTTTGTCGTCGAGTGAAGGGGATCACTTCCGAAATTGGCAGGTTTGAGACATGCTGACGGAGCGTGAGGATTTCGGTTGATAGGGGTAGACCGGAGGTGGCCGGACCACGGCCAAAACGGCGGTTTTGACCCTAAGCGGTCACGGAAGTTTCGGGTTTTCGTGGCGCAAATTGACCGTTGAAACTCCTTCCGGCGGTTGCGAATACCTGATGTAATTACTGCGCGGTGGCCAGGGGCTGGCAATGCGGCGGCGGGATTTCATTCAACGGATTACTCTCTTTGTTGCAGCATGGCCGCTTGCGCTGCGTGCGCAGCAGTCGGGAATGCAGGTGATAGGCTTCCTCCATAGCGCATCGCGAAATTCCTATGAGTCCCAGGTCAATGCGTTCCGAGAGGGTCTGAAGGAAACCGGCTATGTCGAGGGCCCGAATGTGGCAATTGAATATCGCTGGGCAGAAAATGAAACCGCTCGATTGCCAACACTGGCCGCGGAACTGGCCCAACGCCCGGTTTCGGTTATCGTTGCGGGCGGCAGCCCGGTTTCGGCTTTAGCGGCAAAATCGGTGACCGCAAAAATCCCGATTGTCTTCATGAATGCTGCCGATCCCGTCGCAATCGGCTTGGTTTCAAGCTTCAACCGACCAGGCGGAAACGTAACAGGCTCTACTCTGCTCAGCGCTGAACTGGTGGCAAAGCGGTTGGGGATCCTTCGTGACTTGCTGCCCTCGGTAAAGAAAATTGCCATGCTCGTAAATCCGACCCGTCCTGGAGTCGATGTACAGAAGGCACAAATGCAAGACGCCGCTCATGGAATCGGGTTGGCTCTCCACGTCCTAAACGCGAGCAGCGAACGAGACTTCGATGCTGTTTTCCAGGCAGTGGCCGGCCAGCAGGACGCCGCGCTCGTTGTCGCCCCTGACGCATTGTTTCTCGATCTACGCATTCAAATCGCCGATTTGGCCACACGCTATGGGATTCCGACCATGTATGAACTCCGCAGCTTCGTCGAGGCAGGCGGTTTGATTAGCTATGGCGCTAACGTACTGGATCTATACTGGCAAGGCGGGACTCTGACCGGCCAGATCCTAAAGGGCAAGAAACCAGCCGATCTGCCGGTAATGCAACCGACCAAATTTGAGCTGGCCATTAACATGAAGACTGCTCGGGCGCTCGGTCTGTCCGTCTCATCTGGTTTGCTCAGCATCACGGACGAGCTGATCGAATAGGCCACTCACGGCGGCTTTGACCCAGCGTTCTTATTCTTGATTGATGCCGGCAGCCTTTCCCGCAGACAGCATAGCAAAGGTTACGCGTCGGAGAAGGGGGACCTGAAAAGCTGCCGGCGACAGCCCTGACTGTGAAACGCATGGCTGCGAGCGGGCAACGGGTAGAAAGGCACGCGGACGTCCGGCACCACGAAGTTTTATTTCATAGAGCACCGCATCGAACGTCCTCCCCGGCCAACGATGCGGCAGTGGAGGCCGCATGGCTCAAACGGCTCGCTTCCAACAGACATGCTCAGCGCCATCAGCAATGTGCTAACCGGGCGGCCCGCGCGTGTACTGGTCAATCGCATTGTCCGCGAGGTAGGACCACTCGCAACCGGCGTTCCGTCTTTTCCTCTGGGCGCAGTCGCGCTTGCGCCACTGCGCATGAAGGCCGAGTCCCAGGGCTCTGCCGACTTCAGCGCACTATACGCCGGAGAGGCTGCGGCGCTCTGTCGAGAGCTTCCCGCAGGTGAGCTTACCTTGAAACTGGCCGCCGAGGCGCTTCAGAGTGTCGACGCGTTCGGCCGAGCAGGTTGAAATCGGCGTGTTCGCGACAAGCTCTGCAATTGGCGCTGAGTTTGTTTGTTTCTGGCCCGCCGTGATCCGCCTCGCCTCGCCCTACAGCATGATGAGAATGGGTTGAGTTGGGCCGCAGCGGCGACTGGCCTCTTCTCCCTCTCCCCGCTCTTCGCGGGGAGAGGGTGGGGTGAGGGGCTCTTTCCGGCAAGTTTGACTCGTGGAGCGTCCCCCTCACCCGGATTGCTTCGCAATCCGACCTCTCCCCGCGAGCGGGGCGAGGTGACCGAGCGCGGGCTTCGGCCGATTCAACCAAAAGCCGTCATGATCTGGAATCCCCGTTACTTCTTCTTCGCTCTGCGCTTCCTGGTCGTGCTGCTGGTCTTCTTCGGGACTTTCGCTCCTGCGGCTCTCGCTTCGGAAAGGCCGATCGCGATGGCCTGCTTGCGGCTGCTGACCTTCCGAGCGGACCGGCCGCTCTTCAGGGTTCCCGCATTGCGTTCCTTCATCGCGCGTTCGACCTTGGCGGATGCCTTCTTGGAATATTTTCTTGCCATGATTGTTCTCCCGGTTGCGGGAAAACAATCTTCGCGGATCGAGATGGTTCCCGTGAAGGAGCGGCCTGAAATTGGAAGTGCACCGCTCTCCTGTTGAATGATGGCCCAATGTTGTGATTGGCAACCTCCCTCGAACGTATAGACTTCGCTCGCTCGACTCCTCGGGCTGTCGTTGGCGAGGTCCGATAAGAGATGAACGACTTTTCAACCAAGCTTGAGGATCTATTAAAATTTGTGCGCCCAAGGCTCGCAGTCCAGCGTCGGCTGGAATTCAAACGCTGCTTCGGAGCCGTCGCGGGTTACGTGGACGGAAAGATATTTATTTCCTGTGGAAAGTTCGGTGTTGCGCTGAGGCTCCCGCCACAAACCTTGAATGAGCTTTTTAGAGAAGAAGATGTATTGCACCTAAAATATTTTCCGAACGGGCATGTTAAAAAAGAATATGCGGTAATTCCGAACCGCATCATCGAAGATCAAGGTCGCTTCAAAAAACTTGTCGACAGCAGCGTAAAATACGCCTCGAGCCCCATAGCTCGTTGAGGAAAAACCGGTGGGTCGACGCCTTGCGGAGGGCTGCACCCCGCTTCAGCGCGACGGTGATTTAGATTTCATTCTGCCGGTCATGGGCGCTTCTACGCGTCATCGCGACTTTACCTTCCTCATATGGGGCCATGAACCAAGGGCATCAGGTGGCCGACAACGCCGCAGCCATAAATGTAAGCATTACTGTCGTTTGATGCCGGTATAACTGAAATCACCCCTTGCGGCCGCACTGCGACAGTAAATATCTCTTTGAGTAGGCTATCGCCGAAATGTGCGAATGCGCGCCGACATGAATCTGGAAGCTAATCAAGCGAATACGGCCAGCAATTCCGAACCCAAACCACCGCTTTATATCTGGATCGGAGGCGTTGCAGTTCGCTCGCTGTTCCTGATGGTGCTGACGATCCTGACCGCGCGCGTGGCAAGGCCCCAGATCGAACATCTTACATCGGTATACGAAACGCCCGGCGATCTCATCCGCGTGCTGATGGGTTTCGGCATTTGCACGTGGTTTATCGTCCATCTCTTCATATTGCCGAAGGACCCCGGCGCCTACCGGACCTGGATGTATCTCGGCATTGCGGTGCTGCCGCTATCGGTGCTGTTCGCTTTCGCCGTCTGGTAATCGCCATCGACGGATCATCGAAAAATCCCAGAGCGGGATTTTTATTCGAATCGTGATCCCCGCTCTATTGACCCGACGGCGTGCGAACCCCGTGCCAGGCATCGCGTACCTGGTGATAGTGAACTTCAGGCAAATAGTCCGGCGTTTTGAGATTTAGGACATGAACGTCGAGACGGCCGACGGCGCTCAGCAGCGTGTAGGACGCGATCACCCGGTCACGCTGGCTGTGAATCAACCTGGTGCGCGCGTTGGTCAGATCCTGTTGGGCGTTGAGTACATCGATCGTGGTGCGTTGTCCGCCCGCGGCCTCGCGTCGTACGCCCTGAAGCGCGATGCTGGCTGCGCGCACTTCGGATTCCGCCGCCGCGAGCGCCACCTTCGTTCCCTCATTACTCACCCACGCGCTGGTGACCGCGGTCCGCGTCTGGTTTCGCACCTGTTCGAGCACCAGGCGGCTTTGCGACGTCAGCTCTTTCGCCTGCCGGGTTTGCGAAGCCGCGGTGCCGCCGTCGTAAATCGGCACGTTGAGCTGGCTTACGACCGAGGCCTGATCGGTTCGCGATGTAGTGAGCGTCGAATCCGACTGGACCGCGCGGCTGGCGCCCGCCTGGACCGACACCGTCGGCAGCAGGCTGCTCTCGGCAACCTTGATGGTGGTTTGGGCCACGTCAACGTCGAACCCGGCGCCAAGAACCGCCGGGTGTTCGTGGCGTGCCGCTTCCTTTGCCCCGGCGAGCGCATTCGGTGACAAGCCGTCGACCGTCGAGGCCGGCACCAATTGCGACGGAGGTTCGCCGATCACTTCCGTATAGGTCTCCTTGCTGATCGCCAGTGCGACTTCCGCCGCGTTGAGATCGGCCAATCCACGACTGACCCGTGCTTCGGCTTGCGCGGTGTCTGTCGGCGTCACATCGCCGGCGTCCAGACGCCGCTTGGTCGTGGCCTGTATCTCACGCAACACCGCAACATTGGCGCGCTGCGCTTCCACCAGCGCCTGATTGGCGAGCACATTCATATAGGCGGTCACGGCATCCAGAAGGACGCCCTGGCCGACATTGCGCAGCGCTTCGCGCCCGGACCTGACCTGAAACTCCGCGACCCGAACGCTGTTTGCGGTCTTGTTGCCGTTGTACAGGATCTGGCTCACCGTCACGCCGATGGTCCATGGACGCAAGGTCGCGCTCTGGATGGTATTGTCGGGCAACAGGTTGCGAACCGCCTGCAGCCCGGTACTCAGGCTCGCCACAATTTGCGGCCGATAGCCCGCGAGCGCCTGCGGCACGTTTTCGTCGGTCCCGCGCTGCCGGGCCCGATCCGCATTGAGCTGCGGATTGGTCTGATAGGCTTTCACCAGCGCTTCCGGCAGGGTCTCGGCCGCGGACGGATCGATCGTCATCAGACTGGCGATCGCCACACCGCAAAGCATCGGCCAAGCGAAGCGGAACCCCTTTCTTCGGGTACTTGGAGCGCATCTGACGACGACGTCACTCACAACTTACCTCGACCGTTACGATGGCCTGTCATTCCGCAGGCGCCAGCTGGCCTTCCGCAGCCAGACCCGACCGGTTGCGCCGCGAGAACATCGAAATTAGCGCCGGCAAGGTGATCAGGATAACGACCGGCGCGAGCATCATGCCCGCCACCACCACGATCGCCAGCGGCTTTTGCACCTGTGATCCGATGCCGGTCGACAGCGCCGCCGGTAGCAATCCGACGCCGGCGACCACGCAGGTCATCAATACCGGCCGCAGCTGGAGTTCGCCGGTGCGCAGGATCGCCCGGCCGCGCTCCATGCCGGCGTCAATGAGTTGGTTGTATTGGGACAGGATGATAATTCCATCCATCACCGAAATGCCGAACAGCGCGATGAATCCGATCGCGGCGGAGACGCTGAACGGGATTCCGGTCAGCAGCAATCCGAGAATCCCGCCGAATACCGCCATCGGAATCACGCTCATGGTCAGAACGGTGTCGATGACCGAGCCGAAATTGAACCAGATCAGCAGCGCAATCAGCGCCAGGCTGATCGGCACCACGATCGACAACCGCTTGATCGCGTCCTGAAGATTGCCGAACTCGCCGACCCACTCGATGCGCGAGCCCGGAGGCAGTTGCACCTGGGCGGCAATCTTTTGCTGCGCTTCCTGGATGGCGCCGCCGAGGTCGCGTTCGCGCACCGAGAACTTGATCGGCAGATAGCGCTCCTGCTGTTCGCGGTAGATATAGGCCGCGCCCGACACCAATTTTATCGTCGCTACCTCGCTGAGCGGAACCTGGGTGATACCGTTCGGCCCTTGCGCGCCGATCCGCAAATTCTGGATCGCCTCGGCGCTTTTGCGGTATTGCGTCGCCAGGCGAACGATAATCGGAAAATGCCGGTCGCTGCCGGGCTCGTAGAGGTCGCCGGCGCTGTCGCCTCCGATCGCGGTGCGGATGGTGGTGTTGATATCGCCGGGCGTAAGGCCGTAACGCGCGGCGCGCGCGCGGTCGATGTCGATCTGGATCGTCGGCTGGCCGAGCGAGGTGAAAACCGCAAGATCGGTAATTCCCTGCACGGTAGCCAGCACGGACTTGATCTTGCTGGCGGTGTCGGCAAGCGCCTGCAGGTCGTTGCCGTACAACTTGATGGAGTTCTCCCCCTTCACGCCGGACACCGCTTCGGAAACGTTGTCCTGCAGATATTGCGAGAAATTGAACTCGACGCCGGGAAATTTTTCCTGCAATTGGGCAAGCAGCTTGGCCGTCAGTTCATCCTTGTCTTCCCCCTTCGGCCAATCCTTCGCTGGCGTCAGCGGTGCGAAAAACTCCGCGTTGAAGAAGCCTGCCGCATCGGTGCCGTCATCGGGCCGGCCGTGCTGTGAGACGACCGAAACAACTTCCGGCCGGGAGGCAATCAGCTTGCGTATCTCATTGACGTAGGAATTGCCCTCCTGGAGCGAGATCGTCGGCGGCAGCGTCGCCCGGATCCAGAGATTGCCTTCCTCAAGTTTCGGCAGAAATTCCAGACCGAGCAGCCGCACGGCGACAACCGTCATGACGATCAGCGCCGCGCCTGCCACCAGGACAATCCGGCGGTTGGCGAGCGAGCGCACCAGCACCGGGATATAAAGGCGGTGCAGAAACCGCATGATGAAGGTTTCGGTCTCCTCGACATGAGCCGGCAGGATGATGGCACATAGCGCAGGGGTGATTGTAAAGGTGGCCAGCAAACCGCCAGCCAACGCATACGCATACGTACGCGCCATCGGGCCGAAAATGTTTCCTTCGACGCCGCTTAAGGTGAACAGTGGCAGGAACGCCGCGATGATGATCGCGGCAGCAAAGAAGATCGACCGCGAGACGTCGGCCGCCGCTGAGAGAATGACCTGCTCTTTCATGTCCATGATGGTGCCGGCGGCAACCGCGGCCTGCTCGTCCGTGGCGCGAGGGTTGGTATGCGCGAGCCGCCGAAAGATTGCTTCGACCATGATGACCGTGGCATCCACGATGAGACCGAAATCAATCGCGCCGACGGACAGCAGATTGGCCGATTCTCCGCGCAGCACCAGGATGCTGACGGCGAAGAACAAGGCGAACGGAATCGTCGCGCCCACGATGACAGCGCTGCGCAGATCGCCGAGAAACAGCCACTGCAGGAAAACGATCAACACGATGCCGAGCACCATGTTTTCCAGCACGGTTTTCGTCGTCGTCTCGATCAGATCCTTTCGATCGTAGATGCGTTCGATGTGCACGCCGGGCGGAAGAATGGTGGATTTGTTGATGGTCGCAACGAGTTCTTCGACCTTGGTAATGGTCGGCGAGCTTTGCTCCCCCCGCCGCATCAGGACGATGCCCTGGACGATATCGTCGTCGTCGTTTTCGCCGGCGATTCCCAGTCTCGGCTGCTCGCCAACGGCGACGTTGGCGACATCCTTGACCAGCACCGCGGTTCCGCCGTTCGACGAAATCATGGTATTGGCGAGACTATCGATGGAGCGGATCAGACCGACGCCGCGCACCACCGCTGACTGCGAGCCGATGTTGACGGTGTTACCGCCGACGTTGATGTTCGAATTGCTGACGGCCTGCAATAGCTGAGGCAGCGTCAGCCCATTCGCCACCAGCTTGTTGAAGTCGACCTGAAGCTCGTAGACTTTGGTCCGGCCGCCCCAACTGGTGACGTCGATCACACCGGGCACGACCTTGAATCGGCGCACCAAGACCCAGTCCTGCAGCGTCTTGAGATCGAGCACCGAATAGTTGGGCGGCCCGACAAGACGATAGCGATAGATTTCGCCGATCGCGCTGAGCGGAGAAATCTGCGGCTGGGCGTTGTTCAACAATGGTGGCAGCTGAGACAGCCGGTTCAACACCTGCTGCAACGCCTGATCATAGGTGTAGTCGAACGAGAACTGCAATTTGACGTCGGACAGGCCGTACAGCGAAATCGTGCGAATGACCTTGAGATTCTTGATGCCGGCGAGCTGCGTCTCCAGCGGAATCGTGATGTAGCGCTCGATTTCCTCGGCCGACAGCCCCGGGCTCTGGGTGACGACATCGACCATCGGAGGCGTTGGATCGGGATAGGCCTCGATGTTCAATTGCTGAAACGCGATCAGTCCGCCGATGATGACGACTGCGAACAGCCCTACCATCAGGAACCGGCGATCAACGGCAAAGGTAACGAGGCGGTCCATTCGATCCGGATTTGGTCCAAGAGATACGTTAAGACGGATTAGCTGCCGGAGGCCGCCCGATCGATGAACAGACTGCCTCTGGTGACGATTTTTTCTCCGGCCTTCAGGTTGTTTCGAACCTCGACGAAGTCGCCGTTCGTCAAACCGGTTTGGATGTTGCGAAGCTCGATCGATTTGTCGTCATGCGCGACCCACAGCCGCACACGCTCGCCTTCGTAGATCAGCGCCTGTTTGGGCGCGCCCACCGAGGGGCGATCTCCGCCGGAATAGATCGTTACATTGGCGAACATTTCCGGTTTGAACAGGCCGTCCTTGTTGTCGATGGTCGCGCGGACCAGCAGCCGGCGGGTCGCCGGGTCGATCGCGGCCGCGACGTAGTCGACGCGCGCCTTGAACTGGCTGCCTGGCATGGCGAGCAGCGAGAACGTCAACTCCTGGCCGACCGTCACGCCCGACGCCTCGGTCTCCCGCACAAAGGCCAACAGCCACACCGTCGAGAGATTCCCGATCACGAATACCGGATCACTGGCGCCGCTGCTGATGAACTGACCCGGGCCGACCTTGCGCTGGACCACCGTCCCCTCGATCGGCGAATTGATCGGGGTATCGGCGCTGATCTGCCGGGTTTCCTGGAATGTGGAGATCTGCTCTTCCGAGCGGCCTAGGATGCGCAGCCGGTTGTGGGCGGCTTCCAGCGCCGTCTCGGCCGAACGCACGTCGTTCTGCGCGGTGTTCAGATCGTTCTGCGACTGCTGCCAGTCCTTCAGCGGCACCGCCTTGCCGGCGTAGAGATCATTGGCCCGCTTCTCGACGATTTGCGCCAGATTGAGCTTGGATCGCGCGCTGTTCAAAGCACTCAGCGCCGCCACGAAGTCGTTCAGTCCTTGCACCGTATCGGTGGCCTCGACGATGAACAGCGGCTGCCCGCGCTCGACCTTATCGCTCGGTTTGACCAGAAGCTTGCTCACGCGGCCGGCGAAGGGCGAGAATATCGGCGTCGAACTGTCTTCGTTGACCGCGATCTTGCCTTCGGTGGCATGCTCAGCCCGAAATACGTGCTCCGTGACCGGCTCAACGGTAAGGCTGGCCCACTCCGCGGCACTCGGCACGTAACGTGGCAGCTGGGCTTTGGCGGGCCCGTTGGTTTCGGAGGATTTCGCATGCGGAATCAACATCCGCGTGACGCCAACCACGCCCAGACCGAGCCCTGCGGCCACCGCGAGCGCCACAGCCAGCCGTCGCGAGATCAGATTCGTCGCGGCTGTCATATTGAGTTTGCGCCCATTGACCTAAACGACCTCGTTGTCCTCGTTGAGACATGCCGGCGTCAATTCCCTGATTCTCGACCGGACCGCGCCAAATCGGCGATTTTGCCCACTATAGTACCGTATCGGTCCGAGCCGTGTCGACTGCTGCCAGGCAAGCTGCACAGCAGCTTTTGTTGCGTTACAGCAACGCGCTTACACCGACCTTACGTGGTTCTCCCCCAAACTAAAAATAGGCGAATCTGGAGATAACCTTCAGAATAGCCCGATATCCTTCTGGGGCTCCAGACTTGGGCAAGCAGAAGCAAAAGTTATAGACAAAAACGGGCCGTGAGTTTTTTTGCTTCAATTTCGCGGCGCGGCCGCGGGCCAAGCCCTCCGCCCGTAATAATTGCGGGCTCAAGAGCGTTACGATGAATTGCGCGCCCGAGAGGCGCTGTTTGGTCGTTTGGCTGGAAAGACAACGCAAGCGGTCGAACGCCGCTTCAGGGATTTTCACGTGCAGTGAGTTGGCTTTACCGCCGGACCAACGTCCCGCGCGGGGTCGGCCATCGCCCGGAATTTCCCCTCACTCCGCGGCGGTGCGCATCTTAATGCGTTCGGCCTTGACCGCGCAGAACTTGAATTCGGGAATTTTCCCGAACGGGTCGAGCGCCGGGTTGGTCAACAGGTTGGCAGCGGCTTCGGCGTAGCAGAACGGCATGAACACCATGTTTTCCGGCACGTCGCGATCGGACCGCACCTTGATTTCGACCGCGCCGCGCCGGGTTTCCAGCCGGACGAAATCACCCGGGCGCACGCTCATGCGCCGCATGTCCTTCGGCGACATGAACGCCACCGCCTCCGGCTCGATCTCGTCAAGCACGTGCGAGCGGCGCGTCATCGAGCCGGTGTGCCAGTGTTCGAGCACGCGCCCGGTGGAGAGCACCATCGGATATTCGCCGTCGGGCAATTCGTCCGGAGGGATCACATGCGCCGGCACGATCTTGCCGCGGCCGCTCTCGGTCGGGAAACCCGTCGTGAAGATGATTTCGTTGCCGGGCTTGTGCGGATCGTCGACCGGATAGGTCACCGCGCCCTCGCGCACCAGCCGCTCCCAGGTGATGTTGTTCAATGACGGCATCACCTCGGTCATTTCGGTGAAGACCTCGGCCGGGCCGCTGTAATTCCAGGGCAGCCCCATGCGCTTGGCGATCTCCTGAATGATCCACAGATCCTGTCGCGCCTCGCCGGGCGGCTTGATGACTTCGCGCGCGAGCTGCACGCGGCGGTCGGTGTTGGTGAAGGTGCCGGATTTTTCCGCGAATGCGGATGCCGGCAGGATGACGTCGGCATGAAACGCGGTCTCGGTGACGAACAGATCCTGCACCACCAGATGCTCGAGTTTGGCCAGCGCCTGCCGCGCATGCTGCAGATCGGGATCCGACATCGCCGGATTTTCGCCCTCGACATACATGCCGGTGATCTCGCCGGCATGGATCGCGTTGATGATCTCGACCACGGTGAGGCCGCGGACCGGATCGATCTTATGATGCCATAGCTTCTCGAACGGCTCGCGCAGATCGGTGCGCCCGACCGGCTGATAATCGGGTAAGAACATCGGGATCAGGCCGGCGTCGGAGGCGCCCTGCACGTTGTTCTGGCCGCGTAGCGGATGCAGGCCGGTGCCGGGACGGCCGACCTGGCCGGTGATCAGCGCCAGCGCGATCAGGCAGCGCGCATTGTCGGTGCCGTGCACATGCTGGCTGATGCCCATGCCCCAGAAGATGATCGATGCCTTGGCGCGCGCATACATCCGCGCCACTTCGCGGATGGTGTCGGCAGCAATGCCGCAGATCGGCGCCATCTTCTCCGGCGTGAACTCCTTGATCTTGGCCTTCAGATCGTCAAAACCCTCGGTGTAGCCGGCGATATATTGCTCGTCGGTGAGACCTTCGGTGATGATGGTGTTGATCATCGCATTCAGCAGGGCGACGTCGCTGCCCGGCTTGAACGCCAGGTGCTTGTAGGCATGGCGTGACAACGCCTGCGTGCGCGGGTCGATCACGATCAGCTTGGCGCCGCGCTTGGCCGCGTTCTTGATGAAGGTGGCGGCGACCGGGTGATTGATCGTCGGATTGGCGCCGATCACGATGATCACCTCGGCGTCCATCGCCGCCGCAAACGGTGCCGACACCGCCCCCGAGGCCAGGCCCTCGAACAAGGCCGCCACCGACGAGGCATGGCAAAGCCGCGTGCAGTGATCGACATTGTTGGAGCCAAAGCCAGTGCGAACCAGCTTCTGGAACAAATAAGCTTCCTCGTTCGAGCCCTTGGCGGAGCCGAAGCCGGCGAGCGCCTTGACGCCCTTTTGATCGCGGATTTTCACCAGGCCCCTTGCGGCGATGTCGAGCGCTTCTTCCCACGACGCTTCGCGGAAATGCGTGAACGGATTGGCCGGATCGACCTGGTCGTTGGCGTCCTTCTTCACGTTCGGCAGGCGCACCAACGGTTTGGTCAGACGATTGGGGTGATGGATATAGTCGAAGCCGAACCGGCCCTTGACGCAGAGCCGGTTGTGATTGGCCGGACCGTCGCGGCCTTCCGCGTAGATCACCTTCTCGTCCTTGACCTGATAGGTGACCTGACAGCCGACGCCGCAATAGGGGCAGAGCGAGTCGACCTTCCGGTCGGGATAGGTGACGCGGGTCTGATGGTCGTCGAGCATCACAGCCGGCATCAGCGCGCCGGTCGGGCAGGCCTGCACGCATTCACCGCAGGCGACGCAGGTCGATTCGCCCATCGGGTCGTCGAAATCGAACACGATCTTGGATTCGTGATTACGATAGGCCATGCCGATGACGTCGTTGACCTGGACCTCGCGGCAGGCCCGCACGCACAACCCGCACTGGATGCAGGAATCGAGATTGACGCGCATCGCAGGATGACTGGCATCACCCTGCCAGCGCGTGGCGGCGGGAAAGCGGCTTTCGGTCACCGCGACTTTTTCCGCCCAGTGCCAGAATTTCGAATCGGGATCGTGCGAGGTCTCGCGCGCCGGCTGGTCGGCGACCAGAAGTTCCATCACCATTTTTTGTGCCGCAACGGCGCGGGCGCTCGCCGACTTCACCTTCATGCCGACGCTCGGCGTGCGCTTGCACGAGGCCGCCAGCACGCGCTCGCCCTCGATCTCCACCATGCATGCGCGGCAATTGCCGTCGGGCCGGTAGTCCGGCTCGGGCGAATAGCACAAATGCGGAATCTCCCGGCCCTGGCGCTTGGCAACTTGCCAGATGGTCTCGCCATTGATGGCTTCGACCTGCTTGCCGTCGAGTTCGAACTGGATTTTCGTCATTCGGCAACGTCCTTGAACTCGTCGGGGAAGTACTTAATCACCGTGGTCAGCGGATTCGAGGCCGCCTGGCCGAGACCGCAGATCGAGGCGTCGCGCATGGCCTGGCTCAATTCGTCGAGCAATTCGCGGTTCCAGACCGGCCTTTCCATCAACAGCGCCGCCTTCTGGGTGCCGACGCGACAGGGCGTGCACTGGCCGCAGCTTTCGTCCTCGAAGAACCGCATCAGGTTCAGCGCCGCGCCCTTCACGCTGTCCTGGTCGGACAGGATGATGATCGCGGCAGAACCGATGAAGCAGCCGTATTTTTCGAGCGTCCCGAAATCGAGCGGAATTTCGGCCATCGACGCCGGCAGGATGCCGCCCGACGCGCCGCCCGGAAGGTAGGCGTGGAACTTATGGCCATCCGCCATGCCGCCGCAAAACTCGTCGATCAATTCGCGCACCGTAATGCCCGCCGGCGCGAGCTTCATGCCGGGATTCTTGACCCGTCCCGAAACCGAATAGCTGCGCAAACCGTGGCGTTCGTTGCGGCCATGGCTGTTCCACCACTGCGCGCCCTTCTCGACGATGTCGCGCACCCACCACAGCGTCTCGATATTGTTGATCAGCGTCGGCAATTCGAACAATCCGACCTGGAACGGGTACGGCGGCTTATGCCGCGGCAATCCACGTTTGCCTTCGATGCTTTCCAACAGTGAGGATTCCTCGCCGCAGATATAGGCCCCGGCGCCGCGCCGCAGATGCAGCCGCGGGCCGTCCGCCGGGAGTTTCGCGATCTCGCGCGCCAGGATTTCGCGCGAGGCCGGATATTCGTCGCGGATGTAGACATAGACGTCGGGCGCTTCGACCACATGCGCGCCGATCAGCGTGCCCTCGATAAACCGATGCGGATCGGTCTCGAGATAATAGCGATCCTTGAAAGTGCCGGGCTCGCCCTCGTCGCCGTTCACAGCCATCAGCCGCGGGCCGGGCTCACCCAGCACCGCGCGCCATTTGCGCCCCGTCGGAAAGCCGGCGCCGCCGAGGCCGCGCAGGGAAGCGTCGTCCAGCGCCTTCAACAGATCTTCCTTCTTTAATTCACCGGAACGCAGCCGTTTCAACAGCGCATAGCCGCCGCCGGCGACATAGGCGTCGTAGTCGATATAGTCCGGCAGATGCGTGTGCGTGTCGCCACCCTTTGCCGCCGCCAGCACGCTCTTGACGCTGGCGTGGTCGACGAAGTGATGACCGACTTCGGCCGCAGGCGCGGTGTCGCAGCGGCCGACGCAAGGCGCGCGCACCACGCGAATGCCGGGACCTGAAGTCTGTTGCAATTCATGCAGCAGTTTTTCCGCGCCCAGCATCGCGCAGGTGAGCGAATCGCAGACGCGGATCGTCAGCGGCGCGATATTCGGCTCGCCCTCCTTCACCACGTCGAAATGGGCGTAGAACGTCGCGGTCTCGAACACTTCCGCAAACGAAAGCTTCATCTCGTCGGCAAGGGCCGCGAGATGGGCGGCGGAAATCTGATGATATTTGTCCTGGATCAGATGCAGATGTTCGATGAGGAGATCGCGCCGCCGCGGCCGGTCGCCGAGCAAAAGCTCAACCTCGTGCGCGGCGGTGGGGTCGATCTGGCGCCCCTTGGGCGTCGATTTCGCCCGTCTGCGTCCCTCGCCTGGATGTTCGAACGAGCGGACCTTTTGCGCATCATGACTCATCAAACCGTCTCGTTGCTGCCGGGTCTTTCATTGGTAGACCGTGCAATCCTAATCCGTGGCATGCCAGATGCCAAGTGAAAAATATGCAACCCGCATAAGCATTTAACGGGTATGCCGCCTCATACCCCACGCGTCGCTTTGGCCAATCGCAAGACTCAGGTCTTTTCCATGCAATCCTCGATATAGAACCAGCGGTCGTCGCCAACTAGCCCTTTGCCTTCACCTCTTTGCGGCAAGCCCTAAGCTTACCCTTGTTGGCAAGCCACTTGGCCCTGATGTCCCTCAGCTTTTCGGCTGTGAGCTTCATTCTCGAAGGCTTTGCGGCGGCTGGAGCCGAACCGGCCGCCGGCACCGGGGTTATCGTGGTCTGGGCCGAAGCGTTTTGGAGGTTGCCCGCGGCAAGCAGCACGACGAGGCAAGCAATGATACGAAGCATAGGAACCCCCTTGGGTAATTTCTGCGATTGAACGCTGAGGCGAATGCGCGGGACGCAATCCCTAAAGCGCGTCCCGCGGTGATGGTATCGCGATCAGAAAATCTTGGCCGCGCTTTCCAGCGTCTTCCACACGCCCCACGCGAGCGGAATGCCGACAAAGGCCCAGAACAGTGCAGCCCTTACATCCATGCCGCCCTTGCCGATGCCGAACGATCCAGACTGCACCGACGCCGCGCTCTTTGCACTCGCGGCCTGCAGCTTCGCCACCTCGTCAGCACTCATGTGCCATTTGTGGTCGACAGGTTTGATCAGGTAGTTGCAGATCAGACCTGCGATCAGCATCGCGCACAGGATATACATGGTGGTGTTGTAGAGATGATCGCGTGGCACGCCGGCCGCGAGCTGGAATTCGCGGATATAGTTGACCACGACCGGCCCGATAATGCCGGCCGTCGACCACGCCGTCAGCAGCCGCCCGTGAATGGCGCCAACGAACTGGGTGCCGAACATATCGGCGAGATAGGCGGGCACAGTCGCGAAGCCGCCACCATACATCGACAGGATGATGCCGAAGCCCAGAACAAAGAGCAGCTTCGAACCCATCGCGGCGAAGGTCGGCGCCAGCGCGTAGAGCGCGATGCCGAGGATGAAGAACGTGTAATAGGTGTTCTTGCGGCCGGTATAATCCGACAGCGACGCCCAGAACACCCGACCACCAATGTTGAACAGGGAAAGCAGACCAGCAAAACCAGCCGCGATCCCGGCGATCAAGGTCCTTTGCTCGGCCGAAAGCGCGCCGAAGTTCAGGTCTGGCATTCCGATCAACTTGCCGGCAAAGATTTCCTGCAACATCGGTGAGGCCATGCCGATCACGCCGATGCCGGCCGACACGTTCAGGCAGAGCACCCACCAGATCAGCCAGAACTGCGACGTCTTATGCGCATTGTCGAGATGCACATGATGCTCAGAGATCATCGATTTCTTTTCGCTCGGCGGCGTCCAGCCGTCCGGACGCCAACCGGCCGGCGACACGCGATAGGCAAAGGCGCCGATCATCATGAACACGAAATAGATCACGCCCATGGTGGCAAAGGTCTCCCAGACTCCAACCGAGGTCGGCGTCCTGAAGTAATTGATCAGCAAATTCGCCAATGGTGCACCGATCATGGCGCCACCGCCGAAGCCGGCGATGGCAAACCCGGTCGCCATGCCGCGATGGTCGGGGAACCATTTGATCAATGTCGATACCGGGGAAATGTAACCGAGACCAAGGCCGACGCCGCCGATGACGCCGGCCCCTAACCACATGATCCAGAGCTGATGCACGTAAACGCCGAAGGCGCCGATCAAGAGGCCACCGGCCCAGCACAGCGCGGCGACAACGCCGGCCTTGCGCGGACCGACGCGCTCGAGCCAACCGCCCCAGATCGCGGCGGACACGCCGAGCAGCACGAAGAACAGCGTGAACATCCAGCCGAGGCTGGCCACTTTCCAATCGCAGGTGGTGGTGAAGAGTTCCTGCCACAGCGACATATCGGGGCAGGCCTTCGGCGCCGTCAGGCCGATCGCGCGCGATAGCGGCAGCCAGAACACGCTGAATCCATAGGCCATGCCGATGCACAGATGAATGCAAAGCGCCGCCGGTGGCACTAGCCAGCGATTGAAGCCGGCTTTTGCAATCGTGTGCTCGCGATCGAGAATTCCCGCCCCACCGCCGGGCATCGCCCCTGCGCTAATTGTCGTCATCAATTTCCTCCCCCACAGCCACCCTTACCGGGCATGTCTGCCGTTCACGTTTCGCGTTGTCCTAAATCTGAGATTTCCTGGCAGCGAACCGAGCGCCAGATTGCCGCTCCGCGCCACCGACAGGTACGGCTCGACCTTCGAAACCTCTCACGGAGAAAATGAATTGGGGCAGAATCGCCGGCCTATGTCGATAGGCAAAAGGTAGCGTTAGCCATCGTTGGAAGTGGGCGACACATCATTCGATGTTTCAATCGGGCGATTTGTTTTTTCGATCATGAAGACGATGCGATGCTCCGCGCGCGCGGTGATCTCGACTCTATCGCCGGTCTCCTGGATTAGGTTTGGAATATCGATCACCGACAGCGGATCGGTGCAAACGACCTCCAGGAAGTCGCCCGGCGACAGCGCCTTCAGCGCCTTGCGCGTCTTCAAGGCCGGCAGCGGACATTTAAGGCCGGTGAGATCGAGTTTCGTCGTGGTCATTGCCCATAGATGGAGAAGGGAGATTGCGTCGTCAACCGACATCACCAGCGACGAGTAGGGTGGGCAAAGCGCAAGCGTGCCCACCACTTCAACCATTGGCTTCAATTGGTGGGCACGGCGCTGACGCGCCTTTGCCCACCCTACTTCTGCGATCACGCCTCATACCAGGCTTGCATAGCTGAGAAAGCCGACCGTCTGGCCCGGGGCGACCTGCGTGATCTCCTCGCCAAGCTCGACCAGCCCGTCGGTGTCCACCAGCGACGACAACAGGCCCGCGCCCTCACGCGGGAATTTTGTCGCCTCGAGCCTGCCGTCGTCAGACTTGCGCAGATTGACCCGCACATATTCGCGGCGGGCGATCTTCTTTTTGTAGCTGAAGGCGGCGCGGACCGGCATCGGAATCAAGGGTTGCGGTTTGGCGCCCGCCAGCGCCAGCACGGTCGGCCGCACCACATGGACGAAGGTGACAAAACTCGCCACCGGATTTCCCGGCAAGCCGATGAACGGCGTGCCGGTGATGACCCCCATGGCGACGGGACGCCCCGGCTTGATCGCCATCCGCCACAGCACGAGCTTGCCGACATCTTCGACCGCGGCCTTGACGTGGTCTTCCTCGCCGGTCGATACGCCACCGCTGGTCAGAATCAAATCGTGGGCACCGGCGACTTTCTTCAGACCCTGCGCCAGCGCCGCGCGGTCATCGCGCAAAATGCCGAGATCGCTGACCGCGCAGCCAAGCCGCGCCAGCATCGCCATCAGCATGAAGCGGTTGGAATCAAACAATTGCGCGGATTTTCGCGCCTTGCCTGGTGACACCAGTTCGTTGCCGGTCGAGAACACCGCGACCCTGATCCGCCGGCGCACCTCAACCTGGGTCAGGCCAAACGCGGCTAGGAGCGCGATGTCCTGCGGGCGCAGCCGCAGGCCGCCTCCGAGCGCGGCGCCTCCCAGTGCAATGTCCTCGCCTGCGGGGCGCACATTGGCGCCCGGCTTCAGACCCGCCGGCAGAACCACCTTGCCGGCGTCGTCGAGGCGGACATCCTCCTGCATGAACACGGTGCCGGCGCCTTCCGGCATCGGCGCGCCTGTGAAGATTCGCACGGCGTGGCCCGGCTCCACCGGCGCTTGCGCCGAGGCGCCCGCCTCAATGCGTCCCGACACCGGAAACGCCGCTTCCTTGCGAAGCGGCAGATCGTTGCTCCGCACCGCATAGCCGTCGACAGCGGAATTGGTAAAGGGCGGCAGGGCTAAGGATGCGGAAATATCGTGGGCGAGAATCCGCCCATCGGCGTTCTCGATCGGCACGGTCTGGATCGCATTCACCGCGCTGACGCGGGTGGCGATGATCGCAACAGCCTCATCGACCGACATCATCGGTCCGCCGAAGGCAAAGCAATCGTCGGACAACTGCGCCATGGTGCGTCTCAGGCTTCGCTGACGCTTGCCGCCAGCACGTCTTCCACGGAAATCGCGAACCTCTGCATCATCGCGGCGACCGCCGGGATATCATCGAGATGGGCAACCGGCAGCAAGGTTTCAACGGCCGCGTCGGTGGCGATGCCGGCAATCGCGGGGTCGTCAGGATACAGCGGCGCCTTGCCGTTGGCTTCGCGATACACCTCGATCTTGCGATGCGGTTCGGACTTGAAGCCTTCGACGATAACCAGATCGACCCGCGACATCTTCCTGAGCAGTTCCGGCAGCCGCGGCTCGGGGGCGCCGCGCAGTTCGTGCATCAAGGCCCATCGCTTGCCCGAAGACACCAGCACCTCCGCCGCGCCCGACTGCCGATGCACCCAGGAATCCTTGCCCGGCACGTCCACATCGAAGCTGTGGTGGGCGTGCTTGATCACGGAGACGCGAAGCCCTTGTTTCAGGAAATGCGGGATGACGCGGGCCAAGAGCGTGGTTTTGCCGGCGCCGCTCCATCCTGCCAGGCCGATCACTTTCATCACTTTCTCCGAACCGCCGGCGGAACCGGCTAGGTTTTATCCAAGGGTGCTTTATATCGGGCTTAAGGAAAATGTCATGCTAACCTCGCCAATCATGGCCAAGATCGACAAACCCCCGGTCCCCCTTATCCTGCCCAATCCAGGGGATCCGCGGCTCACCGAGCGCGTCGCCGGGACCGACCAGACCGGTGCTGCGGTCGAGATCAATGTGCCGGTGGAACGGCCGCTGACGCTTTACCTGAATGCGCAGGAGATCGTCACCATGATGACGATCGGCGATTACCCGGAATATCTGGCGCTCGGCTATCTGCTCAATCAGAACATGCTGAAATACGACGACGTCGTCACCGAGGTCGAATATGACGATGACCTGCAGGTGGTGGTGGTGCGCACCGAGCACCACACTAATTTCGAACAGAAATTGAAGAAGCGCACGCAGACCTCGGGCTGCGCGCAGGGCACCGCGTTCGGCGACCTCCTGGAGGCCGTGGAAAACGTCGCGCTGCCGAAAGCCGAACTGCGTACCTCCTGGCTCTACCAGATGACGCACGCGATCAACACCATGCCCTCGCTCTATCTCGAAGCCGGCGCCATCCATGGCTGCGTATTGTGCAAGGAAGGCCAGCCGGTCTGCTACACCGAGGACGTCGGCCGCCACAACGCGGTCGACAAGATCGCCGGCTGGATCTATCGCCACGGCGTCGATCCCGCCGACAAGATCCTCTACACCACGGGACGGCTGACTTCCGAAATGGTCATCAAGACGGTGCGGATGGGAATTCCGATCCTGGTTTCGCGTTCCGGTTTCACCGCCTGGGGGGTCGATCTGGCGCGGCAGGTCGGATTGACGTTGATCGGCCGTGCGCGCGGAAAGCGGTTTATCGCGCTGTCGGGCGAGGGGCGCATCGTCTACGATCAGAATCCCGCTTTCGTCGATGAGGAATCCGCGCGGCACAAGCGCAAGGGCGCCGAGCGTGACGACTGAATTTCCGGCTACGCCTGGGGTTCTGCTAGCCGGCGGTCTGGCGCGGCGGATGGGCGGCGGCGACAAGCCGATGCGCCGGATCGGCGGCCGCACCATCCTTGAGCGGGTGATCGCGCGGCTGAAGCCGCAATGCGATGGGCTGATCCTCAACGCCAACGGCGATCCGGCGCGGTTCGCAGGCTTCGGCCTACCCGTCATCCCCGATTCGGTGGCGGATTTTCCGGGTCCGCTCGCCGGCATTCTCGCTGGGTTAGACTGGGCGGCGGCGAACCGGCCCGACGTCGCCTGGGTATTGAGCGCGGCGGCGGATTGCCCGTTTCTGCCGCGCGACCTCCTCGCGCGCCTGCACCGAGCCCGCGCCGAGCAGAACGCGCAGCTCGCGGTTGCAGCCTCCGGCGAACAGACCCATCCGGTGATCGGATTGTGGAGCGTGGCCTTGCGTGAAGAACTTCGCCACGCGCTGGTCGTCGAAGACGTCAGAAAGATCGACCGCTGGACCGCGCGCTACCCGCTCGCCACCGTAACGTGGCCGGTCGAGCCGCTCGATCCGTTCTTCAACGCCAATACCGTGGATGATATCGCGCAAGCCGAACGGCTGGCGGCGCTGGATGGGGGTTGAACGCTTGCCCCGGATGCTGCGCAGCGCAGCTTTGCGGTGCGCTGCTGATCCGGGGCCCAGTGTTTAGCGGAGATAGGTCCCGGCTCTGCGGTGCACCGTGAAGAGCACGCTGCACCGCGTCCGGGACACGTCCGAGATTTTTGCTTGCATCGCCCCTGGCCGGAAAAGCCTACGCCGCCAACGGCGCGTTCCACGCATCATAGGCGTAAACCCAATCGGTGTCGGTTCTCTCCTTAAGCCAGGTATTCGTCCGCGACGTTTGCTGGACACGCGCGGTTCGGTCTCGTCGCGTCGCCTCAAACCGGCGAAATGCCTTCGGAACCTCCTCCCGCCCGACGCCGTCGAGGCAGCGCGAAAGCACGGCAGCATCCTCGATCGCCATCGCGGCACCTTGCGCCATGTAGGGCGTCATCGGATGGCAGGCATCGCCGAGCAGTGTCACGTTCCGGTCTGTCCAACCCTCCAGGGGATCGCGATCGACGATCGCCCATTTGTGTACGTCCGGGCACGCCGCCAGCACCGTTTCGACCTGGCGATCGAAGCCCGCAAAGGCCGACCGCAATTCCCCGACGTCACCCTTTGCCGACCAGGATTCAATCCGGAAATCCGGCTCCGGCTGGCTGGTCACGAAATATATCTCGCTGCGGTCCGGCTTGACGTAATAGATCACGATGTGGCGGTCCTTTCCCCACCATTTGGTGCAATCATCGATCCTCTCGCCGCCAAGAAGGGCTGCGGGATAGGTGGTCCGGTAGGCGATGCGCCCGGTAAAATCGACCGGCGAGACGCCGAACAACAGATCTCTCACCACGGAATGCACGCCATCCGCGCCGATCACCGCATCGGCGACGGCGACGGCACCATTGGCGAAACTCAAACGAACGCCACCGCCGGTCTCGTCGAGGCCAACCAGTTTGTGGTTGAGCCTGATGCATTCATCGGGGACCGCGCTAGCCAGGGCGGCATGAAGGTCGCCGCGATGCGCCAGCAAATAAGGCGCGCCGAACTTCCGCTCGGCGGTCTCTCCGAAAATCATGTCGAACTTGACTTCGCCGGTCCGCCAATCCCGGTTGTTCCAGGAGCGCGGGTAGAAGGATTGCTCACGCAGTCGGGATTCGAGCCCGAGCCCGCGCAGAACCTTCATGGTGTTGCAACCGATCTGAATGCCGGCGCCGAGTCTCGCAAACTGCGCGGCCTGCTCGTACACCGTGACTTCGATGCCGACGCGCCGCAACGCCGCGGCGGTGGCAAGACCGCCCATGCCGGCGCCAACGATCGCAATGGTGAGCGGCCTTGGCATCGTCCCCCGCCAGTTATGTTGTGGTGCGCCAGCGAACCGATGCCGGCTATGCCGGCCTGAATCCGGCGCGCGCCAGCGCCGCGCGGCTCTCCTCGGACGTCAGCGCTTGCAGAAACGCCTGCACCGCCGGACGCTGCTTGCGCGCGCTCACCAGCGCAAAATCATAATGCTCTTCGGCGAGCGGAATGAAACCGAGCCTGGAAGCGTGGGCGACCGGCGCAATGGTCATGCCCCAATCGGCACGGGCTTGCGCGATGGCGGCAGCAACCGCGTTGTGGGAGCGCGGCTGATTCCAGTAGCCATCGGGGCGCGCGTCACCGAGCAGCCGGTCGATCAGGATGCGGGTGCCCGCACCCTGATTGCGGTTGACCATGATGCAGGCGGAATCGGCGAGCGCGGCACGGAGTGCGGCTTCCGCGCCCAATCCCTCGAACCGCGCATCACCGGGACGAAACACGATGCCCTGCATCCGCCGCCAGCCCGGCACCAGTTCAAGGCCATCGCCCAGGAACGGCGTATTGTAAGTTTCGGATTTCTCGTCGAACAGATGAATGGGCGCGAAGTCGCACTCGCCGCGCTTGGCCGCCGCAAGACCCCCGAGGCTGCCGACCGCGACCGAGCGAACCACCAGGCCTGCACGCGCCAGCGGCGCGGTAACGAGATCAAGCCCGGTACAATGGCTACCGACGATCACGAGATCGGGCACCCGCACATGCGGCGTAAACAGCGTCACCTCGGCGTCGCTGCCTGCCGGCATCTGGTCGGCCAGCGCATCGATCTTGAGAAAGCCATCGGCCTGCGCGAACGAGGTGATGGCGCCGCTTCCCTTGCCGGAGGGATAGGCGATCAATCCGCCGGCACCTTCGACCAGCGACACCATGACGAATTCGGTTCGGCCAAGCTCGGAGGCGATGCGCACCGGGACTTTGGCGGTGACCTTCGCATCGGAGCGCGGCGGCAGGCCCGCCATGCGCCGCAGCACCGGCACGATCATGTCGTGAAAGGTGAACATCGCCGAGGTCGGAAACCCCGGCAGGATCACCACCGGTATGCCGTCGCATACCGCAAGGCACAGCGGCTTGCCCGGCTTCAGCGCGACGCCATGCGCGATGATGCCGGGTTTTCCAAGCCGCGCGATGATGCGGTGGGACACGTCGCCGGCGCCCTTCGAGGTGCCGCCTGAAAGCACCAGCATGTCGGAGGTCTCAAGCGCCCGGCGCATCGCCGCTTCAAGCTTTGCTTCATCGTCGGCGATAGCGCCGCGGAACACCGCTTCGCCGCCATTCTCATTGATCGCCGCGCTGACGATCGCGCCGTTGCTGTCGTAGATCGCAGCCGGGCGCAGCTTCTCGCCCGGTTGCACCAGTTCGTCGCCGGTGGAGATCACCGCCACGCGCGGCCGGCGCAGGATAGAAACCGTCGCGATGCCGCAGGCCGCGCACATGCCGGTCTCGCGCGAGCCGATCACGGTGCCGGCGCGCAACACCGCCTCGCCGCGCGCGATGTCGGAACCGGCATAAGACACGAATTGGCCGGGCGAGGCGGCGCGGCGAATCTCGATCGCGCGCCCGCTTGCCGGCTGGGTATGCTCGACCATGACGATGGCGTCGGCGCCGCGCGGCAGCGGGCCGCCAGTCGCAATCGAGGTGGCGGTGCCGGACAATACCGGTCTGCCCGGGGCGGTGCCGCAGGCGATGATCTCATCATTCAGCACCAGGCGAACCGGGGTGGCCTCGGAGGCGGAAGCCAGATCGGCGGAACGCACCGCAAAGCCGTCGACATTGGAGCGGTCAAACGGCGGCACGTCGATGTCGGAAACGATATCTTCCACGAGCGCGCGGCCGAGCGCATCCGAAATCGGCCGGTGTTCGCTTAGCATCGCGCGCGGAAACAGCGCGGCCTCGAAACGCCCCAGCGCGTCTTCGCGCGACAAAATCGTCAGGAATTGATCCTGATCGACGCTGTCGCGGTTTTTCGGCGAACGGGCATTGGTCATGTCGGAACCCATATCAGGCCCGTAACATATAGGCATCAACCGGCGTGCCCGCAGCGAAGCCCTCCAACCCACCCGGCACCGCGAGCCACGCATCGGCGCGGGCGATGGTCTCGAGCGACAGGTCGCCGACGGCCAGCGGTATCCACACATCTTCCAGACATTCGAGTAGGACGACCTCGGCGATGCCGACACTTGAGGCAATCTTGCGCGCCAGCGGCAAGGTGACCCTGCCGCGCGGCCAAAGGCCGGACAACCGGTCCAGCACCGGAAGGGCGAGCGTCCACCACGCTGCGAGCGCCTGATCCGGCGCGCCGGGCAACGCTATAACGGGGATTCCTTCGATCCTGCCGACCGCAGCGGTCCGGCCGGGCTGCAGCGCGATGCCGTGCGCGACCAGCTCGCCGCGCTGGGCCAACGCCGCGATCGTCGCATCGGTGCGGCCGACGCCGCTGCCGCCGATGGTCACGAGCAGATCGCACGCGGCGGTATCGAGCGCGCTTGCAATCGATGCCGCATCGCGTCCCTCGGCCTCGGCGCAGATGACGCCGGCACCGGCGGCGCCGGCCTCTTCCGAAATCAGTTGCGACGTTAGCGCGTGGCCAGATGAGCCGGGAATATTGATGACGCGCAGGCGCGGGCGGCACACATTCAAGCTTGCCAGACCCGCCGCACGCGCGATCAAGAGATCGAGCGGGCGAACCCACCGCCCATACGCCAGGAAGGAATTTCCTGGTGTGATATCGCCGCCGATGCGGCGAACGCCCTGCCCCGGTATCGCTTCAACCAGGACCTGAACCATCGGGCCGGTTTGATCCACGGCATCGCAATCGACCACGCAGTCGCAACCCTCCGGCATGCGGTCGCCGGCTTCGACCCAGACCGGCGATTTGGCGAGCGGCAACGGCGAATAAGACGTCGCGCCGACGAGATCGCGGGCGCGCAACGCCCAGCCATCGGCAATGGCGATGTCGTTGGGTGGATACGCGTCAAGCGCCGGCCGATCGGCGCCCACGCAACCGAGCGCGTCTGCCAGCGGAAGCGCAATGGGCGCGACCGGGTGGAGACCCTGCAGCACGGCCGCGAGCGCCACATCAAGCGGAGTAAGTGAGGTCGGCAGGCGTTGGGCTGGAACCATGGCCCGCCTATGTACTCAATCGGGCCCGAAATATACAGCCAAATGCCGCAACGCATTTCATGGACACGCTGGCCTTACGTTGACGGCGTCCATCGAAAGAATGCAAAAAGACCCGCCGGCCGAGTTAAGCTGGCGGCCGATCACCCCGCCAATGGCAATGGGAGGAACGCGATGTTCACCAGGAGCATGACCGCCGCTGGAGCTCTCGCCGCCGCGCTGTCGTCGTCGCCTCTCGCGCTGGCCCAGATATCGGACGATTTGGTCAAGATCGGCGTTCTCACCGACATGAACGGACCCGCCGCCAGCGCCACCGGCCAGGGATCGGTGACGTCAGCGCAAATGGCGGTCGATGATTTCGGTGGCAAGGTGCTGGGCAAGCCGATCCGCGTGATCGTCGGCGATCATCAACTCAAACCGGATATCGGCGCCAGCATGGCACGACGCTGGTATGACACCGAACAGGTCGACCTGATCGTGGACGTGCCGGTATCGGCGGTGGGCCTCGCAGTGCAGAACGTCGCGAGCGAGAAGAAGAAGCTTTTCATCACGCACTCGACCGGCACGGCCGATTTCCACGGCAAGTTCTGTTCGCCCTATGCCATTCAATGGGTGTTCGACACCCGCGCGCTCGCGGTCGGCACCGCGCAGGAGGTGGTGAAGCGCGGCGGCGACAGCTGGTTCTTCATCACCGACGATTACGCGTTCGGCCACTCCCTCGAAAAGGACGCTTCCGCCGTGATCATCAAAAACGGCGGCAAGGTGCTCGGCTCGGTTCGCCCGCCTTTTGCCACCCCCGATCTGTCATCGTTCATCCTGCAGGCCCAGGCCTCGAAGGCCAAGATCATCGGTATCGCCGGCGGGCCGCCCAACAACATGAACGAGATCAAGACCGCCGGCGAATTCGGCGTATTGAAGGGCGGTCAGCAGATGGCCGGCCTGCTCGCGCTGATTACCGACATTCATGCGCTCGGCCTTCCCGCAGCCCAGGGCCTGTTGCTGACGACCTCGTTCTACTGGGACATGGACGACAAGACCCGCGAATGGTCGAAGCGCTACTTCGCCAAGATGAACCGGATGCCCACGATGTGGCAGGCCGGCGTGTATTCCTCGGTCATGCACTATCTCAACGCCATCAAGGAGAGCGGAACCGACGAGCCGCTCAAGGTCGCCGCGAAGATGCGCGAGAACAGAATCGAGGATTTCTTTGCCCGCAATGGCCGGCTGCGCGAGGACAATCTGATGGTGCACGACCTCATGCTGGTGCAGGTCAAGAAGCCGGAGGAGTCCAAATACCCGTGGGACTATTACACGATCCTCGCCAAGATTTCGGGCCAGGATGCGTTCGGCCCGCCCGACCCGGCGTGTCCGCTGGTGAAGAAATGACTGCGTAGCAGTCATTCTTGGATGGTCCCAACGGGTCCGCGCAAAGCGCGGCCCGATGACAGGCTCAGGACCAGACCTCAGATGCACAATTGCGCATCGGGGAATCTCGAGATTCCGGATTCGCGCTCTGCGCGCCCCGGAATGACCGTCACCCCTTCAGGGTGCCGGTCACTTCACTACCCCGATCTCGCGGAAATATTTCATCACGCCGGGATGAATCAGCGCCACGTCCGGCGCCGCGGCAACCGTGTTCGCAGCGGTGGTCTCGCAAGCCTGCGTCAGTTTCTTGCAGAGCGCGCTTTCGGCGCCGTGCAGCGTGCGCGCCAGCCGATAGGCGACATCATCGTCGAGATCGGCGCGGGCGAGAACAAAACTCCATGAGCCCAGCGATTCGATCGGCGCGTTCTGGTTCGGATAGCTGCCGGCCGGCACCGTCATCGGCTTGAGAAACGCGTGCTTGGCCCGGACGCGCGCGATCTCGTCGGCATCCGGTGCGACGAACCTCGCGCCACCGGGGCTTCCCGCCAGCGCCGTGAAACCGGGCCAGCCGATGCCGGCGCCCCACAATGCGGCAACCCGCCCGTCGAGCACCATCGCCGGTCCATCGCCGGCATGGTCGAGATAGATCGACTGGAAATCCTCATCCTGCTTCAGGCCGAGCCCGTCGAGCATGAAACGCGACATCACGGGAAGACCGGAGCCTTTGGCGCCAAATGCCACCGGCTTGCCGACGAGGTCGCGGATGGTCTTGTACGGGCTGTCCGCGCGCACCACGAACATTCCGGGACTTGAATAGATCGCAATCAATATCTTCAGGCGGGTAGCGGGCCGCCCGATGCCCTTGAAGGCTTCATACGAAGGCTCCCCCGCGACCAAGGCGATATCGAGCCGACCTGATTCGAGCAGCGGAATATTCTCATAGCTGCCTTTGGTATTGCGCGGCTCGATAGCGAGCGTCGGGTCGGCGTCGTTGACGACCTGCGCGAAGGCGTTGCCGTAGAGCGGAAAGCCGCCGCCCGGCGTCGCCGTGCCCAGACTGATGATTGTCTTTTGGATGGGCTTGCCTCCCTCTTGCGCCGCCGCACCGCCCGCCAGCAGCAGGATGCCCACGCAAATCAACCGCGTGATGTTCATTTACGATCCTCTCGCATCCACGAAGCGTATCGCAGACCCATGCAAGAACATGGGACAAAAGCCAATGTAGGCAAATCCCGGTTTGTATGAAAGCATGCCGAAGGTCTGTTCCAAACGGAGTGACTATTCATGAGTAGTTTGCGCGCGGCTATTATCGGCACGATCTGCCTTTTGGGCCTTGTGGGCGGTGCCGCGCCTGCCTCCGCGGCCGATTATCCGAACCGTCCGGTTCGCTGGCTGATCGGCTTTTCCGCCGGCGGTCCGGTCGATGTCGTGGCGCGCATCATGAGCCAGTGGCTGTCCGAGCATCTCGGCCAGCAATTCGTGGTGGAGAATCGCACCGGCTCCGGCGGCAATATCGCCGCTGCGACCGCGATCAATTCAGCGCCGGACGGCTATACGCTGTTATTCGTCGCCCCCAACAACGCCATCTCGGCCTCGCTCTACAAGCATTTGTCCTACGACTTCACCCGCGACACCGTGCCGGTCGCAAGCATCATGCAGCTGACCAATTTGCTGGTCGTCGCCAACGCCATGCCGGTCAAGACCGTCCAGGAATTCATCGACTACTGCAAGGCCAACCCGGGCAAGGTCTCCTATGCCTCGTCGGGTAACGGCACCTCGGTGCATATGTCGGCGGAGTTGTTCAAGGCGATGACCGGGATCAACATGGTACATGTGCCCTATCGCGGCTCGGCAATCGCCTTTCCCGACATCATTTCCAACAAGGTGCAGTTGATTTTCGACAATTTGCCGTCGGCGCTTGAACAGTCACGTTCCGGCACCGTGCGCGCGCTCGGCGTCACCTCGCCGCAGCGCTGGCCTGGCGTCCCCGACATTCCGGCCATCGCCGAAACCGTGCCGGGGTTCGAGTCGGTCGGTTTCTACGGCATTTCCGCGCCGAAGGGCACGCCACCGGAGATCGTCGAAATCCTCAACAGGCGGTCGGCGAAGCGCTGAAAGACCCCAAGGTGGTCGAGCGGCTCACCACCATGGGCGGAATCCCCAAGCCAATGACGCCGGCCGAGTTCGGCAAGCTCGTTGCCGACGAGACCGAAAAATGGCGCAAGGTGGTCGAATTCGCGGGCGTCTCGGTGGATTAGCGGCAGATGTCGAGTGCTGTGGTGCGGGCCGTCACGGCGTGCTTTCCGTTCCAGATCGTCATTTCCGGGAATGAGGTGTTGACCCGGCATTGCCGGAATGCCCACCCCATTGTAAGGGGTCTGTCGCACCGTTGCCTGCCGCACCAAACGGCAGCTCGCGGCGGGGCCTGTAGCTCAATGGTTAGAGCCGGCCGCTCATAACGGTCTGGTTGTAGGTTCGAGTCCTGCCAGGCCCACCAGTGAAATCAACGACTTATTAGCTGTTGTTTCGCCACAGCGGGATTACCGCACCAGAAACCGCACCAGATTGGCCGGTTCGCGCATGGCGATCTTCTCGACAGCATCCGACAAATAATCGGGTTGATAGTGCCGGTAGGTGTTGAGCAGGACCTCAAGGGCATTCCGAGATAACCGGCTGCCTGCCATGGATCCGCGCCCCTCTGCATCAGCCAAGTCGCCGCTGTGAGTCGCAACGTGTGCGGGGATATTCCAGGACCAAGCCCTGCGAGCCTAACGGCACTCTTGAATGCCGTCTTGACCGAGGTCACCGGCCTGCCGTTGAACTCGACAAAGTGTTTGCCGCTTGGGAGTATATTTAGTCGCGATGTAATCTCTTAGCTTTTCTTCCGCGGCCGCAATCTCATCTGCAGCGCAGCCTCGGTGGGTGACGTTTCCGCTCTCGTCTCGTCGCTCGGCTTTGAGCTGAAGTCAAGTGCCCATAACGGACTCTTGCACGGCAGCAAAGCTGGGAATTCAATCGCACCATTCCTGTGATTTCCAGCAGCACGCTCAGCTGGGCGCAGACCGGCAGCCGAGGGCATCTGCAAGCGAAAACAGCGGGGACCCTAAAGACCGCCCGCGCGCGAAGTCGCTGTCACCTAGCTTTCAGAAAGGCTCGGTCAACGTGTTGATTTTTGGCTCGCCGTCATCCAGGTAGCTCAGAACGAGGATCTGGTTGAAGACATCAGCATCCCACGGATCAGGATAACTGCCGAGCTTCGCCCTCAACGCATGTGCCATCGAGGGGATGTTGCCGTGATGCCAACACACCACGATCAGTGCGCCCGCATCCGCATAGCGTGGTTCGGATAATAGTTGACTGGCCAGGGCGCTGTAGTCTTGATCAGCGTATGTTGCGTCGACCGTAACCCCGATTTTCGCCGAAAGAGGTTCGAGCGTCTCAATGGGTCGGACGCTGTGCTTGGAGATCGAGGTCGCGATGAGAAACTGGGGAATGCCGAACGTGACGGGAATGAATTCTGCAAGCTTGGCCGCCCTCGCATAGCCATCCTGCGAGAGGTGCGGATCCATTGGATTCCCGGTCTTCTCGGCGTGGCGCATCAATAAAATTCGGGCGTTTGTCATCGGTCCGTCTCCTCATCTGTTCTGCCAGAATCTGTGATCCCTCAACAGATGCAAGGTCGTTCGGTCTTTGGCCATTGGCGGCATCCCGTTCTGTCCCGACAGACCGAAGACCTGTGTGAAGTTTGCTGGGCCAGCTTCAAACGCGCTCTTTCGCTGATCGCAGCATTCATTGTGCTCGCAATCATTGTGGTTGCTCGGTATTGATCTGGCTTTTTTCCAAAATCGCAGCCACCGCCATTAAATCTGTGAATGTGAGCAATATTGACCAGCGACAATGAAACCCGAAGATCATGATGGTTCCATCACCGCCCGCCGTTGGCCGTTACCGGTGACTGAGAGTGTCGCGCTCCCGCCTAATCCAAGGCGAGCATGATGATCCATATCCCTCGACCACCTTGCCCGAAATGCCAGACAGAGACGATGTTGGCTCGCATCACCCCGGGCCCGTCCGGCTATGACTTTCGTACATTTGAGTGCCCCCTTTGCGACTACGTACACGAAATACTTGTCCCGCTTGTAGACCCAATGATTTCCGTAGAAACGAGCGGCTGGCTCCAAGGCGAATTGCGCGCGCCGACGTAGCGGCCCGTTTATTTCAAACCGATAACAGCGGAAAGGTGCCCAATGAATTGCGACTATGAAGGTTTTGAGATTGAATCTTTCGAGGTTGGTAGAGGGTTATGGCACGCAAGGTTTAGGCGCGCGGATCACGAGCCGGTCATAATCGATGGCGTGTTACTACCCGTGCTCAATGTTGGCTTCGCTTGGCCTGATCCGGATACTGCGGTGGCCGACGCAAAAGTTCAGATTGATCATCTGAGTAAGAAGATCGTTGGCATGGCTCCTAATACTTGGCGGGAGGGCGCTCGATGACGGACAACCAATTGGCAGGTTATTTTTCCTACCTCGACAAACTAAACAGGATGGCGATCACAAACATGCGTCGCGCGAGCGATCCTGATTTGAGCGAATGCATGGTTAGTTGATTCCGTTGGGCAACTACTGGACGTTTCGGTCAATTTGCCGTAGGTGCAACGCGAGCCCCCTGGGACTGTGCTGCACATGGCCAATGTCGATCCAATCCGCCGGGCCGAAATTGGCCGCGAGAAACGGGCGAGAACGCGGGCTCAGTTGATTGCGGCAGCTCGATCGCTGTTCGGGAAGCTACCAGTCGAATCAGTTACCGTTGATGAGGTCGTGGAGGAGGCCGGCGTCGCGAAGGATTAACAGGGCGGTGGATCTCGCGATCACCCCAACCGCCGATGAGGCCCCAATGGGGAGTCGAGGACCATTGGAGCTCTCCCTTGGAGACCCTACAAACCCATCGCGGCGACGTGGAGCCCTTCGATGCGTGCCTTTACCCTGCTCGCCGCTCTCCTGCTCTGCCTTGTCTTCCCCGCCCATGCCGCGGACGATGTCGCCAGCGCGCAATCTGTCATCCGCTCGCAGGTCGAAGCCTTCGGCCGCGACGATGCGGCAGCCGCCTATTCCTACGCCGCGCCCGGCATCCGTGAGATATTTCCACAGGCCGACATATTCCTCGGCATGGTCCAGCGCAGCTATGCCCCGGTCTATCGCCACCAGCGTTTTGAATTCGGCGAAGCAGGCGCTTCCGACGGCAAGATCGCCCAGCAGGTTCACATCGTCGACACCGACGGCGTGCCATGGGAGGCGCTCTACACGCTTGAAGCCGGTCCCGACGGCAGCCTCAAGATCACCGGCTGTGTGCTGGTCAAGCTAGGTCAGGGGGTGTAGCGCGAAGCAGGCGGCGGACTCACGCCATCGCCAGCCGCGAGCGCGCCCGGATCAACAGCGCTACCATGATGGTGATGTTGAGCGCATTCCAGGCAAGGCCGTTGAGGAATGCGGCGGCGTAAGAGCCGGTCGCATCGAAGATCACGCCGGACACCCAGCCGCCGAACGACATCCCAAATACGGAAGCAAAAATCACGATGCCGACCCGGGTCGCGGCTTGGCTCGCTGGCATCGATTCACGGACGATGATGGCATAGCTCGGTACGATGCCGCCCTGAAACAGGCCGAACATTGCCGAGATGATGTAGAGCGAGGATAGACCGTCGAAAAACAGGTAGAACAACAGCGCAAAGGCCTGCGCCACCGAGCCGATCAGAAGCGTGCGGATACCGCCGATCCGGTCGGCAAGAACTCCCGAACCGATGCGGCTGACGACGCCGAAGGCCATCATCAGCGACAGCATTTCCGCACCGCGCGCCACGCCGTAGCCGAGATCGCCGCAATAGGCAACGATGTGAACCTGCGGCATCGCCATCGCCACGCAGCAGGCAATGCTGGCGATGCACAGCATCACCGTCAGCGTGTTGGTCGAAAGCCGCAGGTCAACCTGCGGCGGGGCTGCGTTCTCGTGATCCCGCACCTTCTCGTTACCGATCTGGGCGCGCAGCAGTAGCAGGAACAGCGCCATCGCCACCGTACAGAAAATACCGATCGCGATATGGGTGGTACGCCAGCCTGCAGACTGCACTCCCCAGTTGACCAGCGGCGGCCAGATCGTGCCGCCGACATAATTGCCGCTCGCCACAATCGTGACCGCCAGTCCGCGATAGCGCTCGAACCAGTGCGAGGCCTCCGCCATCAGCGGCGCGAAGGTCGCCGAGGTTCCCAACCCGATCAGGAAATACACCGCAATGAATTGCCACAGCGTGGTCGTAAGGCCGGCGAGAACATAGGCCGAGCCGAGAAAGGCGATGCTTAGCGCCATCGCCGCCACGATGCCGAAGCGGTCGGTGATCCTGCCGGTGACGATACCGCCGAGGCCGAAGCCGAGCATCGTCAGCGTATAGGCCAGCGACACCGCCCCGCGCGTCGCGCCGAATTCGCCCTGCACCACCGGCAGCACGACCACGACCGACCACATGCCGACGCTGCCGATCGAGCCGATCACCAGCGCAAGCACAAGCCGCACCCATGCCTGACGCGAGTCCGGGATGAAGAGGGGCGAATCTTTGCGATCGGAGGGGGCGTGCACATCAGCAACTTCGTCGCCCGCTGCCTTGGGGTCAAGCAATATGGCGCGATATTAGGCATGCAGATGCGCTGCAACGGAACGTCATCCTGGCTGGAGACGAACGTCATTCTTGGAACAGCACACGGTTATTTTTCTGCGACGATCCTGATGCCGCCCAGTTTTCGCTTTTGAACCAAATCAACAAAACGAACGTAGGACTGATGGAATGCGTCGTGCCCCATTGGGGTCCCGGCCTTTCGCGCCTCGTCACGTAACCGTTGATACATTGCAAGCCGATCTCTGAGAATAGGGCCCCATTCGCTCGTCAGGTCCGTGGCAGACAAGAGGTGGAACCCCGCCGCTTCCACCAATGCTCGATAACCCTGAATACTTTGGAGCGGTTGGATCGCCATTCCGTCCCACATGAGCTGTGCATCCACTGTGGAAAGGGGCTCATGCGCAATCCAATCCGTAAACGCTATCCGTCCACCCTTTCTGAGGATCCGGTACGCTTGCGACAACGCTTGTTTGAGATCAGGCACGTGACAGAGAGCTTCTTGGCTGACGACAGCGTCCATGCATCCATCCGCGAGGGGCACGTCCACTACGCTGCCGTGGAGAACGCGAGCGGCGTGTTCAAGACCAACACGCTTTGTAAGCTCCGCCGCCCCAGCGACTCGCGTAGGAGTAAGCTCAATTCCCGTCACGTCTGCACCATATCTGTGCGCCAGGTAACGCACGGTGCCACCAAGGCCAGCACAAAAATCTGCTACCCGGGCGCCTTTGCCAATGAGCGCTCCGCGAGCCAATTCGTCAGTCGCCTGGAGACCGCCGTAGTGATCCTGATCGTGCGGGAACAGGTCTTCCGGACTCAACCCATTGAGATGGCCCCGGCTTGCATTTAGCTTTGAGAGAATGATTTCGCAGGAAATCGGATGGTGGTCATAAAAATAGACGGTCTGTTCGGTTGCGGTACTCATGATTGCTACTCGCCGATTGATCGGCCAACATCCGCTGGGCCGGCATTCATTTTAGCAGAAGCGCATTTTGACGCCACGACTGTCACTACCAACATGCTGGACAGATCAAGCTCGCAACGAAGGCAATTTGGACTGTGCTCTTCATATTCGCATGGCTTGATGCCGTTCAGAGTCCAATCGCGTCGGTTCAGCAATGTCCGAGCGGAGTCAGTCTGTCCCTCAACAATTTAGACGGATCGGAGGGGGCGTGCACATCGGCAACTTCGTCGCGTCAGGCTCCGGGGTCAACCGGCATTGGCGCGATAGGTATGCAGATGCAGCGCAACCAGGATTCCGTCATTCCGGGATGCGCACTCCGTCATTCCGGGGCGCCGCGCAGCGGCGAACCCGGAAGCCCGACCTTATCACTGCGAGATTCCGGGTCTGCGCCTTCGCGCATCCCGGAATGACGAGGTGCAACGGCCCCCGTTAACGCTTTCCTAACCATAAACCGGGCAAAAATTGCCCAGTGAAGAAGTTGAGTGTCGTCAGCCGCGTAGAACGGGGGAGTACCCGTGGACGCCAATGCGGTGCCTCACTTTCGAAGCGGTGGCCCTTCGGCCGCCGCGCAGACGTTTGGCAGCCGCGAACGGCATTCGCGGGGGGAAGCAAGTTCCATGGTCGATGTCACGGCGGGTCAGAGCGGGGCAGCAGGAAGCGGGTTTCCAAGTCTCGGTGAAATCGGCACCATCCTGAAGCGCGGCGATCTCGCGCTGGCGTTCGGCATCCTTACCATTCTGGTCGTGCTGATCCTGCCGCTGCCCTCGATCGTGCTCGACCTGTTCCTGGCGATCTCGATCACGCTGTCGATCCTGATCCTGATGACATCGCTGTTCATCCAGGCGCCGCTGGAATTCTCGTCGTTCCCCACCATCCTGTTGATTTCGACCATGCTGCGGCTGTCGCTCAACCTCGCCTCTACGCGGCTGATCCTGTCGCGCGGCCATGAGGGCACCGACGCCGCCGGCCATGTCATCGAGGCCTTCGGCAATTTCGTGATGGGCGGTAATTTCGTGATCGGAATTATCGTCTTCGCCATTCTCGTGATCGTGAATTTCGTCGTCATCACCAAGGGCTCGGGGCGCATCGCGGAAGTCGCCGCCCGTTTCCACCTCGACGCCATGCCGGGCAAGCAGATGGCGATCGACGCCGACCTCTCCGCCGGCCTGATCGACGAAAAAGCCGCCAAGGAGCGGCGCAAGGCGCTGGAAGACGAAAGCGGTTTCTTCGGCGCCATGGACGGCGCCTCGAAGTTCGTGCGCGGCGACGCGGTGGCGGGCCTTCTCGTGGTGTTCATCAACATCATCGGCGGAATCATCATCGGCGTGGCGCAGCAGGGCCTGAGTTTCGGCGAAGCCGCGCACACCTACACGCTGCTGACGGTCGGCGACGGCCTGGTCACGCAAATTCCGGCGCTGATCGTCTCCACCGCGGCGGGCCTTTTGGTCTCGAAGGCCGGCGTCACCGGCGCGGCCGACAAGGCGCTGATGAAGCAACTCTCCGGCTATCCGCAGGCGCTCGGCATGTCGGCCGGCGTGATGCTGGTGCTGGCGTTGCTGCCTGGCATTCCGATGGCCCCGTTCCTCGCGCTGGGCGGCGGCGCCGCGGCGCTGGCGCTTACGGCGCGCAAACGCAAGCGCGCGGCCACGGCGGCGGCGGCCCACGCCGCGGCAGCGCCCGCCGCGGCCGCGGCGGCCACTGCGGAAGAGCCGATCGCAACGGCGCTGAAGATCGACGACCTCAAGATCGAACTCGGCTATGCGCTGTTGCCGCTGGTGAACGGCCCCGACGGCACCGACCGGCTGACCGAACAGATCAAGGCGCTGCGCCGCTCGCTCGCCATCGAGATGGGCTTCGTGATGCCGTCGGTGCGCATTCTCGACAATGTGCAACTGGAGGCAAACACCTACATCATCAAGATCAAGGAAGTGGATGCGGGCCAGGGGCGGATCTGGCCGAACCAGTTCATGGCCATGGATCCCGGCGGAGGCCAGGTCGACGTGCCGGGCATTCACACCACCGAGCCCACCTTCGGCCTGCCGGCGACCTGGGTCGACGCCAGCCTCAAGGAGGAAGCCTCGTTGAAGGGCTATACCGTGGTCGACGCCGCGACCGTGCTTTCAACCCACCTCACCGAGCTTCTCAAGAACAACATGTCGGATCTGTTGTCGTACGGCGAGGTGCAGAAACTCCTGAAGGATCTGCCCAAGGAGCAAGGCGAACTGGTCAAGGACATCGTGCCGGCGCAGGTCACGATTTCCGGTATCCAGCGCGTTCTCCAGCTGCTGTTGGCCGAACGCATCTCGATCCGCGATCTCTCCACCATTCTCGAAGGCATCGCCGATGCGCTGGCCTTCTCGCGCAGCCCGGCGACGATGGTCGAACATGTCCGCGCGCGCCTGGCGCGCCAGATCTGCGCGCAGAATACCTCGGCCAGCGGCTACCTGCCGCTGATCGCGTTGTCGGCAAAATGGGAGCAGGCCTTCGCCGAGTCGCTGATCGGCCAGGGCGAGGAGCGCAGTCTTGCGATGCAGCCTTCCAAGCTGTCGGAATTCATGACCGTGGTGCGCGAACGGTTCGAACAGGCCGCCCGCGACGGCGAAGCGCCCGTGCTGGTGACCTCGGCGGCCATCCGTCCCTTCGTCCGCTCGCTGGTGGAGCGCTTCAGGGCGCAGACGACGGTGTTGTCGCAAGCGGAAATCCACCCCAGGGCGCGGCTCAAGACGGTCGGCAGCGTCTAAGGCCTTTCGCGATCAGGCTCGGCGAAGCGGAGCCGCCGGATGCGGGTTTTTTCGCCACAGGCAACTGATTTCTTGAACTTCGTGGAACCCGGTCATTTTTCGAGGGTAACGAGGCTTTTGCTTCAACATATTGTAATAATTAAATAATTTTAGAATTTTCCATCTCACGCGTAAATCCCGATCGCGGACAATCACGTATTATCACTGCTTTGTGATCTCCTCTTCGGAACCGCGCAGCGAATCCCCACGTTTCCTGCCATGAGATGGTGAACCTGCCAGGGGGCCTACGAGACCAATCCCCGACAAGGCAGGCGGCAGGAGGCTTCCATGAACCATTCGATCTACAGCGCGGATCGCTCGACCCACCTCAAGATCGTGGTCGTGGCGCTCGTGGCTGGCATCGCGGTGGCGGGCTTCGGCATCTCGGCTCGCAGCAATTCGGAAGACGGCTACACGCAGACCGCGCGCGTCCTCAAGGCAGGCAAGCCGGTGGCGGTTACCAGTTCAAATGCGTCAGTGGTGCGCTAATGATTTTGTGAATTCACGCGGTCCTTTAACCAGCCCCCCAAAGGCCACGTGAGTATTGGAAGACCCAACTACCCCCAAGTTGGCAAGACGACCGAAAACGCCCGCTCCCCACGGGCGTTTTCATTTTGTGGGATGCGGTTGGCGTCGCAACCAATCGGCCTCTCCTCGCAAGTGAGCGAAAGCAGACTCAGCGGGCTGACCCCGCCGCCGGTACGGCCTCGATCAGCTTGCCGCTGAAAATCGGCGCCGAATGCGGATTGCCGTCGGGCGATCCTCCGGCTTGCTCGATCGTCACCGCATAGGTCGCGGTCTTGACCAGATCGGGATCATACGACGCCAGCACCGGTCGCGAGGTAAAGTCGCCGCCGATCACGCCCAGCGAGCGCGGCCGTGGCAGCTTGTCCGAGATCAGCCAAAGTTCGAAGCTCTTGCCGGGTTCGGCGGCAGCGTCGACCTTGCGAACCGTGAAATTCTTGGTTGCTCCGTCAACGGTCAGAATGAACGCAGGTGCGCCGCCTTCCTTCTGCAGCACCGCCACATACTGGGCTGACGGGGTGGGAGCCGGCGGGGCTTTGGCTTCGACCACTTGCGGCCGCGCCCGCGGCCGCATGCTGTCCGGAAGCAAATCCGGCAGCAGGAGACCGACGCCTATCATCGCCACCAGAACCGCCGCGATCGCCGAGGTGGAGGTCGCGACGCTGCGCCAGCGCCTGGCATTGGCGCTGAGGCGGATGACGTTGGAATCGTCCATGGCGGCCGCTTGCCCGACAGCAAGCGCCGTTGGCGGAGGCGGCTCGGGAAGCACCATCGGCGCCTGTGGTTCGGAATGGCCCACCGCGGCTTTGATCTTGTCCCAGACCTCGGGCCGCGGCTCGACCGATCCGACCATCTGGTTGAGGACACCGAGCTTGAACTCCCAAGCCTGCACCATCGCCGTGAAGTCCTTGTCGAGGGACATCATGGTCTCAACCTGTGCCCGCTCGTCGGCATCGAGGCTGCCGAGTGCATATTCCGCGGCGAGCGCGATATGGTCTTCGCTGTAGGCCATCATCTAGAGTCCGAGACACTCCCTGATATCCGCCATGCTGCGACGCAGCCATGTCTTCACGGTATTCACCGGCGCCTCGAATTTCGCCGCCAGCTGTTCGCGGCTCCAGCCATTGTAATAAGCCAGCAATACGAGCTTTTGCCGATCCGGCTCGAGACGGCCGACGCATTCCAAAAGCCGCTTCAGCTCTTCCGTCATCTCCCGGCGCGCCAAAGGATCGGGCGTGTCGGCGGCCACTTCCATCGCCGTCGGCTCCTCCTCGATCGAGGCTTCACCGCGCTTGCGCACGACGTCGATGGCGCGATTGCGGGCGATCGACGCCATCCATGTGATCGGCGATGACAACCCCGGATTGAACTGTCCGGCACTTTTCCAGATTTTGACGTAGGCCTCCTGAATGACTTCCTCCGCGAGATCCTGTCGCCGCAAGATACGGAGCACCACGCCAAACAGTTTCGCGCGCGTGGCGGCATAAAGCCGCTCAAAAGCGGCCTCATCCCCCTTCGCAACCGCGGCAATCAGCCAGACCAGCTCAGCTGGCGTCAGCATTCAGCGTCCCCAAATCGCGATGCCCCATCGCTTCTGTTCAGCTCCCGAAAGCGCTTGGCGGCGACCTGCACAGGGGCTTCAAGTCGGCAGCCCCATTCGTATCATATCTTGGGCCAAACCGGTCCGCCAACAAAGCGATGGCCGGCCCTTGCGGAAAGGCTCCAGAAAAAGAAAAACCCGGGCCTCACGGTCCGGGTTCTGGCATTCCTGTGGGCGCTTGAGGAAGCGAAGCAAGCCTCAGGCAATGGCTCCGATCCGGGCGCGCATCAAGCCGATGCTGTCGAGATCGGCCTGTTCACGGGCGTTCTCTTCGGCCCGCTCGCGGGCATGATCGCGCTCGTCCAGGAGTTCGACTTTCTTCAGCTCGTCGAAGGCTTCGCCCAACAGGCTTTTGGCGTCTTCAAGCTGAATGCGCAGCTCGTCGGCGGAACGGGTCAGGTTTTCCCGCCGCTGGATCGCCGCCTTGGCGTAGGTCGGATAGGCGAAGTGCGAGGGATCGTTGATCCCGGCGCGCTCCTGTTCGCTCTGGATTTCGCGCTCCAGGTCGACCGACATGCGCTGGAAATCGGCGATCATGCCTTCGATCTGGGCGACCCTTCGGCGCTTTTCGTCGACCTGGAATTTCTTCAGGCGGATTAGCGTTTCGCGTGACTTCATCGACACATACTCCCCAGAAGTCCCGATCTGCATACGGGACGGCACCGGCTCCCCCGCGGGGCCCCGCCGGCATTACAATTGATGTGGCGGGGATGATGGCCTGACAAAGTTAGCGTTCCGTTTCCAAAGTCCCGAGGATTTGCTCAAGCTGACGATAACCTTCGTTTATGCCCGTCACTTCGTCCTTGCCCTGGCGCAGAAAGCCCTCCAGCGGCTCATGTAGCGCGATCGCCTCGTCGACCTCGGCGCTTGAGCCGGGGCGGTAGGCGCCGAGCCGGATCAATTCCTCCATGTCGGCGTAGGTCGCCATCACCTGACGCCCCCTGCTGATCACCTCCAAATAGGCCGGATCGGCCGATTTTGGCATGGTGCGCGACACCGATTTGAGAACGTTGATCGCCGGGAAACGGCCGCGTTCGGCGATCGCCCGCTCCATCACCACGTGGCCGTCCAGAATGCCGCGGACCGCGTCCGCGATCGGCTCATTGTGGTCGTCGCCGTCGACCAGCACCGTGAAAATACCGGTGATGGTGCCGGCGCCCATGCCCGGACCGGCGCGCTCGAGCAATTTCGGCAATTCGGTGAACACGGTGGGCGTGTAGCCCTTGGCGGTCGGTGGCTCGCCCGCCGACAGGCCGATCTCGCGCTGGGACATGGCAAAGCGGGTCACCGAATCCATCAGACACAGCACATCCTTGTCTTCATCGCGAAAATACTCGGATATCGCCAAAGTCAAGTAAGCGGCCTGCCGCCGCATCAAAGCGGGCTCGTCGGAGGTCGCCACCACCACCACGGAGCGCGCCAATCCCTCCTCTCCGAGGTCATCCTGCAGAAATTCCTGCACCTCGCGACCGCGTTCGCCGACCAGACCGATCACCGTGATATCGGCGTCGACGTTGCGCGCCAGCATCGACAGCAACACCGACTTGCCGACGCCGGAGCCGGCGAAGATGCCGAGCCGCTGGCCGCGACAGCAGGTCACAAAGGTATTGAGCGCCCGCACGCCGAGATCGAGCGGCGCCCCGACCCGTTTGCGCGAATGCGCCGGCGGCGGGGAGTTGCGGTAGGGCATCGGCGAGGGCCCTTGCGGCAAAGGCCCCTTGCCGTCGATCGGTTCGCCCATCGCGTTGAGGACGCGGCCAAGCCAGAGGGCCGACGGACGCACCTGGCTCGCGGCGTTGGCAATGACGGCGCGACAGCCGCGCCTGACCCCTTCAAGGCCGGCGAACGGCATCACCACGGCGTTGTTGCCGGTGAAGCCGATGACCTCGGAAGGAATGAAACGGTTGCCGCCGGTCTCGATGACGATGCGGGCACCCACCGACATCGCGTGAATCGGACCCGCGATCTCGACCATCAGGCCGCGCACGCCGACGACACGGCCATAGATATTGACGCCGTCGACGTCGCTGATCTGTTCGGCAAGCGCCTTCATTGCGAAAACCTTAAGTTTTCACGCATTTGGGACCGGCTCTTAACTTGGTGTTTACCCGCATCATTAATCATTACGTCACTGTCTTTGGTGACTGAGTGCGCTCGACCTTCAGAAGGAAGGTCGAGTCGTGAGAGTCGGTTAGGCCCGCCTCTTAATGTAGAGCTTGATCGGAAACGGATACGAAAAACTGCTTCCCCGCAATATCTTAGGGCGATTCGTAAAAAATTGCACTGAGAGACCTTGCGAACCAGAATCAGATTTTGTTAACCATATGCCGTCAGGATCCGAATCAGTTGTTCAAAGGCGTTTTGAGTGCCGCAAGTGCGGCCGACCTGACGCCCGGAGCGGCGACTATAGGGGACTGGCATGCGCGTATTGCTGATAGAAGATGACAGCGCCGTCGCGCAGTCTATCGAACTGATGCTTAAATCCGAGAGTTTCAACGTCTATACGACGGATCTCGGCGAAGAAGGCGTCGACCTCGGAAAACTCTACGATTACGACATCATCCTGCTCGACCTCAATCTGCCCGACATGTCCGGCTACGACGTGCTCAAGCAGCTTCGGGTGTCGAAAATCAAAACACCCATTTTGATCCTCTCCGGCCTCGCCGGCATCGAAGACAAGGTCAAGGGTCTCGGCGTCGGCGCCGACGACTACATGACCAAGCCATTCCACAAGGACGAACTGGTTGCGCGCATCCATGCGATCGTGCGCCGCTCCAAGGGCCACGCCCAGTCGGTGATCCAGACCGGCGATCTCGTGGTCAATCTCGACACCAAGACGGTCGAAGTCGGCGGCCAGCGCGTGCATCTGACGGGCAAGGAATACCAGATGCTGGAGCTGCTTTCGCTCCGCAAGGGCACCACGCTCACCAAGGAGATGTTCCTCAACCATCTCTATGGCGGCATGGACGAGCCGGAACTGAAGATCATCGACGTCTTCATCTGCAAGCTGCGCAAGAAGCTCGCCAACGCCTCCGAAGGCCGCAACTTCATCGAGACCGTGTGGGGTCGCGGCTATGTGCTGCGCGAGCCGCATGAGGTCGAGGAGCGCATCCCCGCCTGATCAGCCGTTTACTGCGAGCCTGTTCGGCTCACTCCTCCCAGCCTGGACCCCGCCGCAAATGGCGGGGTTTTTGTTTGTCGCCGCTGATCCACGACAGCTGGCAGCGCAACGAGGGCAGCCTCTATGGCCGGCTCGATCTCTGCTTCGACGGGCGCGGCCCCGCGAAACTCTTGGAATACGATGCTGATACGCCGACCTCGATCTTCGAGGCGGCGGTCTTTCAAATGGACATGGCTCGAACAGGGGATCGAGCGGCATATCCTTCGCGCCGATGCCGACCAGTTCAATTCGCTCCACCCCGTGCGGATTGTCGATTCGCGAGGACAGCAATCCGATCACCGGCAACACGTCGCGATTCCTGCCGCACGCCATCCTGTGAGCCAGGCTTGAGGTCTGATCCGCGCTCGCGCAGACCAGTCCCGCTCTATCGCGAGGCCAGTGCGACCGCCTTTGCGGGCTGGGCCATGGCAGTCGCCGCGCCGGGCTTCGCTCCTCGGGTGGCGTTCGGCCGATAAAGTCCGCGCCGATCCGGATGAGGTTTGAAGGCGTCGGAAATGCCGACCACGGATTCCGCCGCGCCCAGCACCATGAAGCCATCGGACTCCACCGACCTCGCGAGCCGTTCGAAGATCCCGGCTTTGGTGTCTTGATCGAAATAGATCAGGACGTTTCGGCAGAAAATCACGTCGAAGGTTCCGAGATGCGCGAAGTCCTGCAGCAGGTTCAGCTGGCGATGCTGCACCATGGCGCGGATATCCGCATTGAGCTGCCATAGCTCTCCGACCTGGGTGAAATGCTTGACCAGCAACTGAATCGGCAGCCCGCGCTGGACCTCGAATTGGCTGAAAAGCCCGGACTTGGATTTTTCCAGCACCCCTTGCGACAGGTCGGTTGCGAGGATTTCGATCCGCCACCCCGACAGCGTCGCGCCGAATTCCTTCAAGCACATCGCGATCGAATAGGGCTCCTGCCCGGTCGACGACGCTGCGCACCAGATGCGCAAGGCGCGGCGGCTCGCACGCGCCTGCAGCAGCGCAGGAAGCATCGTCTCACGCAGATGGTCGAACGGAATCTTGTCGCGGAAGAAAAAGGTTTCGTTGGTGGTCATCGCCTCGACCACGTCTGCTGTCAGTGCCTCCGCCGACCCCGCCTTCATCTTTTGGACCAGTTCGGTGATGCCCGGCAAGCCAACCCTTCGCGCCAGCGGGACAAGCCGGCTTTCGACCAGGTATTGCTTGTCCGGAGACAGATCGAGACCCGAGCGCTCCTTCAGGAGTTTGCGCAGGAACTCATAATCCAGCGGCGTCACGAGCGATCTCCTGCAAATAGTCGGACCAATTTCGGCGCAATCTGGCCGAGCGGCAGAACGGCGGCGCAAATGCCGGCATGCGCGGCCGCGCCCGGCATTCCCCACACCACGCTGGAGGCTTCGTCCTGTGCGATCACGCTTCCGCCGGCCGCAACGATATCCTTGCCGCCGCGCATGCCGTCCGAGCCCATGCCGGTCAGCACCACGGCCAGCGTGGCGCCCTGCCAAACATCGATCGCGGAGGTGAACAAGGGATCGACCGCAGGCTTGCAGAAATTGATCGGCGGCCCGTTGTCGAGCACGATCACGACGTCAGCGCCGTGACGGGCGACGCGCATATGGCGGCCGCCCGGCGCCAGATAAATGTGGCCCGCTTTGACCACCTCGCCATCGACGGCTTCGCGTGCCGGCCGATGGCTTGCGCGCGCCAAATGCTCGGCGAGAATGGTTGTGAAAGTCGGCGGCATATGTTGCGTGATGAGCACGGGAAACCGGTCGATCACCGCACCGATCTCGCCGACCAGGGACATCAGCGCCTGCGGACCACCGGTCGATGAACCGATCAAAAGCACGCGCGGGCTTTGCGCGCTGAAGCTGCGCCGCTGCAACGGCGGAATAGCGACCGGCGCCCGGAGGGTCGGATCGCGGCCATGATCGAGGAGCGGCGTCGAGGACGAGGCCGCAGCTGCCGGGATTGCGCGGCGAAGCTTGGCTCCGAAATGACGGATCTTTTGCACGAGGTCGTGGCGAAAGATTTCAGCGGCGGCTGGCTCGCGGGTGCTTTCCGGCTTTGGAATGTAGTCCGATGCGCCGAGCGAGAGCGCCTTGAAGCTGATCTCCGCGTTGCGGCGGGTCAGCGTGGACGCCATGATGATGATGAGGTTACGCTTCTTTGCCAGCAGCAATGGCAGCGCTGAAATGCCGTCGAGATCCGGCATCTCGATATCGAGCACGGCAATGTCGGGATTGATGCGTTCGATCTGGTTGACGGCGTCAAGGCCGGTGCGCAACGACGCCGCGACGACGATGTCAGGTTCGCAAGCGAGCCAGCGCGAGATCATTCCCCTGATGACGACGGAATCGTCGACCAACATCACCCGCAGCGGTTCTTGGTGCGTCGAAATCGGGATCGCGGTACTTGTCAACGCAACACTCATTACTCACCAGCTGGACTCAAGCGGTACTATTGAACGATTTCGCCGAGGGCTGCCGAGCCGCCGGATAGAGCGCTTCAAATCAGATCAGGCCGACTTCCTGGAACTTCGCGGTGACGATGTCCTTGTCGAACGGCTTCATGATGTATTCATTGGCACCGGCATGAAGCGCGCGCGCGATGTGCGCGACGTCGTTTTCGGTGGTGCAGAACACCACCTTGGGCTGGTCGCCGCCGGGCATGCGACGGAGATTGCCAAGGAATTCATATCCGTCCATGACAGGCATGTTCCAGTCGAGAAGGATGGCCTCGGGTAGTCCGCGCCTGCAGACCTCGAGCGCCTTCTCGCCGTCTTCGGCTTCGACGATCTGGAAATCCAGCCCTTCCAGGATGCGCCTTGCGACCTTTCGGATGACGCTTGAATCATCCACGACCAGACATGTTTTCATTTTCAGCCTCTGCTCTCAGTTATCCCAAAGGGACATTTTCAATATGGTTCGTTACGCCGTGCCTGCCCTTGAATTCATGCGGCCATCATGTCGTGCGAGAGTTCGAGCACCCGATCGACGTCGAGGACGACCATCAACTGGCCATCGAGGCGATGCACACCGCCGGCGAGTTTGGCCATGCGGGGATCGAGGTTGACGGGGTTTTCCTCGCGGCCGTCATCAGGCAGCCTGAGCACTTCGCCGATCTGATCGATCAGCAGACCATAGGATTCGCCGCGCAGGTCGACGCCGACCGCCATCGGCGTCTTGCCGTCGTCGTTCTTGGGCAGGCCGAGACGGGCGCGCATGTCGACCACGGTGACAATGCGGCCGCGCAGATTGAGTACGCCGGCGATCTCGCCCGACGACAGCGGCACCCGGGTCAGCCGCTCCGGCATGAACACGTCCTGCACGCGCGAGATCGGCAGGCCGAACAATTGGCCCCCGATCAGGGCGGTGACATATTCGACGACGGCGCCTTCGATGGTTTCGGTCTTGCTGCTCATGCTTTGATCCCTGTGCCGCGGCTGAACTTGTTCATGCCCGGGCTACCTATGCCGCCGCCCGGCTCATCTCGGCGGTCTGCTCCTTCAACGCCGCGATCAGGCCGGGGCGATCGAACTTGGCCACGTAGTCGTAGAAGCCCGCCTGCCGCCCGCGCTCGATCGCCGCCGGCGACACCATCGAGGACAGCGCGATGATCGGCATCGAACTCAGATGCGCATCGGCCCGGATCGTCTCGGCGAACTCGAACCCGTTCATGTCGGGCATTTCGATATCGGTCAGCACCACGTCGAACGGCTGGCCGGAACGCAGCGCCATCAGTCCCTCCTGCGCGCTGGGCGCCACGCGGACCTTGTAGCCCGCCGCCTTCAATACCGGCGCCAGCATATTGCGGAAGAATGCCGAATCATCGACCAGCAGCACCGACTGGGCGGATGCCGATGGGCGCATCTCCTTGCGGCTGAACCAGTCGGCGAACGCCATCGGCAGGAAGTGGCCGACGTCGATCACTTCGGTGGCCTGTCCCTTGATCACGGCGGAGCCGAGAATGCCCTCGCCGGAGCCGGCCACCTCGATGTGAAGCCGTTCCTCGACGATATCGATGATCTCGTCGACCACCAGTCCCATCGAGCGACCGTCATCGGAGAACACCAGAATCGGCTGAGTGCCCGAGGTCTGGACGCTTACTCCGTTCATCTGCACGAGCGGCATCAGCTGCTCGCGGTACTGCACCATATGGCGGCCATTTGAGAGTTCGATCTTGTCGACTGCGACTTCCTCGAGGCGCGTAACCAGGCCCAGCGGCACCGCCTTGGGCTGCGCGGAACCGGCCCGGAACACCAATAGCGAGGTCAGTTGCTCGGCCGCGCTGGCACGCATCGCGGCATTCTCGTCAGCGATTTCGTGGGAGGCCGAACCGGAAGCGCCGAGCGCCTTGGCGATGCCGTTGGGGTCAATGATCATGATGACCGCGCCGTCACCCAGAATGGTGTTGCCGGAGAACATGTCGATGTGACGCAGCTTGGTCGACATCGGCTTGACCACGATTTCCTCGGTATGGAAGACGCCGTCGACCACGATACCGAACGTCTGGCTGCCCACTTGCGTGACGACGATGAAACCATTTTCCGGATCCGAGGAGGAGCCGTCGTCGATCTTGAGCAGTTTTTTCAGGTGCATCAGCGGCAACAGTTTGTTACGCAGCCGCAATACCGCGGTATCCTTGATCCGCTCGATGCGGTGCTCGGAATTGGCCCGCGCCCGCACCAATTCGACCACCGCGAGCTGCGGGATCGCGAAGCGGTCGCCGCCGGCTTCCACGATCAGCGCGGAGACGATGGCAAGCGTCAGCGGGATCTTGATGGTGACGGAGGAGCCCTCGCCGGCTACCGACTTGATGTCGATGGTACCGCCGATCTGGTCGATATTGGTGCGCACCACGTCCATGCCGACGCCGCGACCGGACACGCTGGTCACGGCGGCTGCGGTCGAGAAGCCCGGCGCGAAGATGAATTTGTGGATTTGCGCTTCCGTCAACTTCTCCACTTCGGCCTCAGTGACGAGCCCCTGGGCGACCGCCTTGGCCTTGATCTTCTCGGTGTCGAGACCGCGGCCATTGTCGGCGATGCAGATGATGATGTGGCCGCCTTCGTGATAGGCGGACAAGCGGATGGTGCCCTGCTCCGACTTGCCGGCGGCCAGTCGCTCGGCCGGGGTCTCCAGCCCGTGATCGGCCGAATTGCGCACCATATGGGTCAGCGGATCCTTGATCAGGTCGAGCACTTGCCGATCGAGCTCGGTGTCGGCGCCGTGCATCTCCAGTTCGATCTGCTTGTGAAGTTCGCCGGAGAGGTCGCGCACGATGCGCGGCAATTTCTGCCAGGCATTTCCGATCGGCTGCATCCGCGTCTTCATGACGCCCTCCTGCAGCTCGGCGGTGACGTTCGACAGCCGCTGTAGCGGCACCTTGAACTCGGTATCATCGTTACGCCGCGAAATCTCCAGAAGCTGGTTACGCGTCAGCACCAGCTCGGACACCATGGTCATCAGGTGTTCCAGCGTGTCGACATTGACCCGGATCGACTGGTTGGCGACGCGATCGCCTTCGACGGCTTCCACCTCGACGACGGGTTTCTTCGCAACCGGCTTCGACCCTTTCGGCGATGCCGCGCGCAGTTCGGGCTGCGGCTCGGCCGCCGGTGGGGCGCTGAGCTTGGGCTCCGGTGCGGCTTTCTCGGCCGGGCGCGTTGGGATGATCTCGGGCGCGGTCTCGCGGAACGCGCGCTCGAGCTCGTCCAGCGACACTTCACCCGGGCGCAGTTCGCGCTCCAGCACCTGAAACGCCAGCGTGCCCTTTACACTGGGCCTGGCGGGAGGCGGCGCGGCGGCAGTTGGCGCGGGCGCAGCTGGCGCGGATGCGGCCGGCGCCGAGACGGCTTCCATGCCGCGCTCGACCATTTGATGAAGCTGGACGATCAGGTCCTGATCGTTGCCTTCCGGCTCGGCCTCGTTGGCTTCAAGCCCGCCGAGAATTTCCTTGATGCGGTCGATGCTGCTCAGGATCAGCGTCACGGCCTCGGCCGTGACCGGCATTCCATCGCGGAATTTGCCCATCAAGGTCTCGCCGGCATGCGCCAGCGCCTCGAGGCGCGGCAGGCCGAGAAAACCGCAGGTTCCCTTGATGGTATGAACGAGGCGGAAAATGTTATCCAGGATCTTGGCGTTGTTCGGATCCTGCTCGAACCGCACCAGTTGATTGTCGACGGTGTCCAGGCTTTCGCTGGTCTCGGTCAGAAACTCTCGCAGTAAATCATCCATGATCCGGCCTTCAACCCACGGGCGTGCGACGTCGACACGCCATTCCGAGTGTGGCCAGCTTCTATGCAAACCGTTTAATAATGGTTGAGTAAATGGAAAAGAACGGGTTCAACAAATAGATAAGGCGGCGCCGTAAAACCCGAGGCGATCGATATACCATTGGTTAACTATATTTTCGCCCCCTAGGGCTTGTTCCGACCAAGCGAAACCCCGGTTTGGCCGGCGTGAATCGGACCTTCAGGAAGCGGTCACCACCATCGCGTCGCCTTCGGGCGCAAGCTTCACGCTCAGTCCGCTGGATTGCGCCAACAGGCGCGTGTAATAGGGCTGCACCGCATGGGCATCGACCGTCGACAGATGACCCGAACTTAAGAGGTCGGCAATATTTTGCGGCATGCGGGCATTCAGCCCCTTGGCCGCGACACGAAAGCCCAGTCGATCGCCTTCGCCGATCGGATCGACCGTGAGGACGCCGCCACGCGGGATGGTCTGCTGCGCGATGACCATCATGTTGAGCAGCAGTTTGACCCGGTTTTTCGGCAACAGCAAACGCGGCAGATTCCACGCAATCGTGGTCTTGCCGTCCTCGAGATGACCCCTTGCCATGGCCTGCGCGTCGCCCAGATCGATTTGCGCGCCCGAGGATCCCGCGGCCCCAAACGCCAGGCGGCAGAACTGCAGGCGGGCCGAGGCGGTCCTGGCGCTCTTGCGAATGAGATCAAGGGCGAATTCACGGTCTTCAGGCTTCGGGTTGTCGTCGAGAACCTCAAGCCCATTGACGATGGCGCCGACCGGGCTGATGAGATCGTGGCAAACCCGGGAACAGAGCAACGCCGCAAGTTCGAGGGCATCGGGGGCGGGACCGGGAGGCGGGGCACCAGACATGAGGCGTTCCTGAAAAATCGATGACAAGCGCCGATACTGCGAATCACGCATGCTCGCTGGCTTGATACACTGCGGACGCGCATGCTGCCAACACGAGGCAGGGCGGACGAAGCTCGGCCTGCGCGAAATACCGCAGGTTAGAAACAGGCTTTAATATGAGGCCCGCCAATGAATGAGGCATGCTCGCCAGGACCGCAAATCGACCGCGACACCGCGGCCGCGCTGATGGAGCCCCTGACCGAACTCGTGATTCGGGCTGGAGCGGCCATCCTTGCCGTCGACCGCGCGGCCATGAGGATCGAGGGCAAACCCGATGGATCGCCGGTGACGGAAGCGGATCTCGCCGCCGACCGCATCATCAACGACGGCCTCATGCGGCTCATTCCCGCGGTTCCGGCAATATCCGAGGAGCGCGCCGATCGGGCGAGGCCGTCGCAAGAGGGCAGTCTCCTGCTGATCGATCCGCTCGACGGCACCAAGGAATTTGTCGCAGGCCGCGCCGAGTTCACGGTCAACCTGGCTTTGGTGACGAACGGGACGCCTTTATTAGGCGTCATCGGCGCCCCCGCGCTTGGATTGGTCTGGCGGGGCCTTGTCGGTCGCGGCGCCGAACGGCTTGCCATGCACGAAGGAACCATGCGAGGCGAGCCGGTTCGTACCCGCCCCTTCCCGAAAGCCGGAGACCCCTGGATCGCGGCGGTCAGCCGCTCCCATGGCGATGCCAGGACCGAGGCCTTTATCGACTCAAGGCCCGGCGCCATCCGCGAGATGCTCGGCTCGGCGGTCAAATTCGGCCGGCTCGCCGAGGGAGCCGTCGATATTTATCCGCGCCTGGCCCCGACCCGCGAATGGGATGTCGCGGCCGGACACGCGATCGTCACCGCGGCCGGCGGCAAGGTTACCGACGCGCAAGGCGCCGACTTGCAGTTCGGCAAGGGCCGTAAGGATTTCACCGTGCCGGCGTTCATCGCCTGGGGGGATCCGTCGGCGGCGCGCTGAACGACAACTTCCCTATTGCGACAGACCCTGCTCGAGCGGCGGCCAGCGCGCATTCGCCAGCCGCAAGAGACGCTCCGAATCGGCGGCAAAGGCGTCGCGGTGCTCCTCGAGGCCGAACAAATAGAGCCGTTCATCCACGATCAGCCAGAACCGGGGGTTACCGGCGACCGTGACGCCGCGCGCCAGATCGACCGGGTCGTAGCCCCCGAACTGGGGACTGTAAATGTCGGGATGAGCGACAAAGGAAGCGCGGTTGCCCTCATTGCGAAAGCGCCAGGCCACGCCGGCTTCCGAGGCCTCGAACTCGGGCCGACCGATCATCGGCCGGGCATCGACAAAATACGCCACCGGGTCGTAGCCCTCGATGGCAAGGCCGCTGTAACGGTTGGCCACGACGCGCTCGGTGGTTGCCGCGCGGGCGGCAAACCCCAGGCCGGCCATTTCGCCTGGGCTCGCCGACAACAGGCCCGCCAGCAGGGCGATAAAGGCTATTCCGGGGCGGAAGTAAATTCCTGACCCACCGCGGTTTCCTTCCTGCCGTTGTGCCGTCATAGTTGATACCGATAACATCCGAGTCGGGGGACACTGGGCGCAGCCTAAGGCCATGCTTGTCAGCGTCAGGTTAAGGCGGCGACCGGGTTTTCAATACCCAGGGGTTTTTTCATGATTTTCGCCTCACGCCTTGCCGCGGTGACGATCGCCGCGATGATGTGCTGGTCCGTGCCCATTTCGGCGCAGCAGGCGCCTCCGGAGCAATTGCCTCCGCCGCAGCGCCAGGTGAGCCCCAATACTTACGGGCCGGACGAGCTGGTCGGCGCCGGTCACAAGTTTTTCGGCAATGTCTCGCGCGGCCTCGCCTCGGTGATCGAGCGCGCGGTCAGCCAATGGGGCCTGCCGAATGGCTATATCCTCGGCGAGGAAGGCTCGGGCGCGTTTGTTGCCGGACTGAGATATGGCGAGGGCACGCTCTATACCAAGAATGCCGGCGACTTGCGGGTCTACTGGCAGGGACCGTCGGTCGGCTTCGACTGGGGCGGCGACGGCGCGCGGACCATGACGCTGGTCTACAACCTTCCGGCGACGAGCGCGATCTACCAGCGTTTCGCCGGCATCGACGGCTCCGCCTATATTATCGGCGGCTTCGGGATGACCGCGCTGACCGCGAACAATATTGTGCTGGTGCCGATCCGCTCCGGTCTCGGCCTGCGGCTCGGCGCCAACATCGGCTATTTGAAATATACCCCGCGTGCGACGTGGAATCCGTTCTAAGGTCAGCCGTTTCGCAAACGGACCATCGCGGGCGCGACCGCAGGTTGATCTTGCGGTTCAGCCGGCGGAACAGGCCCAAGCCGATCAAGCCGGCGATTTCCGGACGGCCGCGGCAACCGAGACACGTTAACGTCGCATTGGGCTGACCTTTGTTCGGTCAGCCGTGACATTGTGAGTAGAAGCGATTTTTCGGGGAGTACCCATCCATGGTCGAACCGATGATGTATCTGGCGATCGGTTTTCTGGTCGCGATGCTGCTCGGCCTGATGATCGTGCCGCTGGTGCATAATCGCGCGGTGCGGCTAACCACAAGACGGATGGAGGCGGCGACGCCATTGTCGATGGCGGAAATCCAGGCTGACAAGGACCAGCTGCGCGCGGAGTTCGCGATGTCGGCGCGGCGGCTGGAGATGAGCGTCGATCAGCTCAAGCACAAGACCACCAGTCAGCTCGCTGAGCTCGGCAAGAAATCCGACGCGATCAATCGCATGAAGCTCGAACTCGGCGAGAAGAACGCCACGATCTTTTCGCTGGAAGCGCGCGAGAAGGCGATGAAGGAACAGCTGCGCGCCACCGAGGAGGAATTCGCCGCCAGGACCGACGGGCTGCGTCAGGCGGAGAAGGCGCTGTCCGACAAGCAGAGCGAGCTTACGAGATTAAACACCGAACTATCGGATCGCTCGATGATGGCGGAGAGCCGCCAGGTCGAGCTGATCGCGGTGCGAACCCAGATCGACGTATTGAAGGGCCGCGTCGGTGAGGCCGAGAAGGAATTTGCCGTCACGCAGGCGCGGCTCGAACAAGAGCGCGGCCAATCCGAAGCCGCGACGCGCGAGCTCGCTGAGGCGCGCGGCCGGGTCGAGAATTTGAGCCAGCGGGTCACCGATCTCGATCGCCAATTGATTGCCCAGGTCAAGGAAGCCGAGTTGCTCGGTAACCGCGTCAGCGACCTGGAAGCCCGTCTGGCAACGCAGGGAAGGCTGCTCGCCGAGCGCGACTACGAGAGCAATCAACTGCGTCAGGCCAAGGACGCCACTGAGCGCACCATCAAGGAACTGCGCGACGAGATCGCCCTCACCAACAGCGGCACATGGCCGGCGCTGGAGCGGCTAAAGACCGAGAAGGCCGCGGTGGAAGAACAGCTTCGGGTCGCGCGCGACGAACGCGCCAAGCTGCAGCGCGACGTCAACGCGATCCAGCAGCAGGCGGAAAGCTCATGGGCGACCGAGCGCATGGAGAACGCGCTGCTGCGTGAGCGCATCAATGATATCGCTGCCGAAGTCGCCAAACTGGCGATGCAACTCGAAGGACCCAATTCGCCGATCGAGGCCATGCTGGCGGCGGAACCGACCCCGACGCCCTCTCCCGATGGTGCGGCGGCCACCGGCGTCGCCGCCAATGGCAGCGCTTCGGCGGGCGGCGGCACGCTGGCCGAGCGCATCCGGGCGCTGCAATCCCACGCCTCCCGCGCCCGCCAGCAGGGCGCGTGAGGCACTGTCGCGCGCGGTCACAGATTCGAATTTCAAACAGCAGGAACGCGAACGGTCCTTCCAAACCGTCATCGCGAGCCAACGGGTCGCGCGAACGCGCGCCCGATGACAGGCTCCGCGAAGCAATCCATCAAGCAACAAGCACGAAAGGTGGATTGCTTCGTCGCTTTCGCTCCTCGCAATGACGTCGAGCCACAGCTTCGCGATCTCGCCGCGCATTTTCGCGCGAGTTTTGCCAGAAGCATCCCGCCTTCTGAAGATCAGAGGGCGCAGGGAATGCCGGGCGCTCGACGCGCCCGCAGCCTCGCATGCAAAATAAAATAAGCATACGAGCGTAGTCACCACGGTCACACCGGATTCACCCGGCATTCCCTACGCAATGGTTTACGGCTTATAGCGCGCTCTCCCCGGTGACCGGGCTTTCTTGCCACCGTCGCCTCGCGAAATTACTTCCGCGAAACTTGACGCCAGCGTCGGGGCGTCAGGACCACACGATTTTGCCGTCCGCAATAGCGGCGCTCGTCTTGCGTCGCCATCGCGTCCACTGCATCCCGCACCCAACGTCCGTGACGATCGCGAAACGCCCCTCGATGAGGGGGCGGGACGGGCGCATCTGTAGAGATGATTTGCCCGACGGGGCGAGCGGAAAATTTTTTCAAACAGGACTGGACAGGTGGAATCGCGTTGATTCACCTCATCAAATTAGCGTTTTGGCGCGAACCGCCGGGAGCCTTAAGTGTTGCTCAAAAGCCGCTACGGTTCACTTTTGCACATTTCCCTCGGAACGGCCTCAGGCCGTTGGCGTTTTCGCACGCTGGGTCCAAAGGAAAAATAATCATGGTCAGTCGGAGCTATTTCGTGCGTCAGGCGGCAACCCTTCTCAAATTCGCCAAGTCAAGTTCGGACCCTCAAGTGATAGCCGCCCTGGTCGAGAAGGCGGACGAACTTCGATCGCAAGGGGATGACGGCATTTTATCGCCCGACCTCAGTCCAGCGGCTCCGGACATTGACTCGGAAAGCCGCGCGTGACGCTGCCATCTTGCACGGCTGTTTTCCGGCGTGCTTGCAATCGTTTACCACCGGTGACGGTCCGATCACCCAGCGGTTGGGGCGGCCGGCCATCGCAGACAGCTTGACACCGGTAGCCCGTCCTTCGTAAATCGCGGGCTCCGGCACTGCCTGTTGCCCGATCCAACGCCAGTTTTAGGGCCTTTGATCGTTCACGAAAATCCCGGGCGCATAGCTCAGCGGGAGAGCGTTCCCTTCACACGGGAGAGGTCCAAGGTTCGATCCCTTGTGCGCCCACCATTTTGGCTGATCCGTCGACGACATCCGTGTTGGCAGCGTCGTAGTGCGGCAGGGACCAATGGAGCCGGAGAGTTCGCTTCCGGCGACGTGATAGCCGCGATCATCGGCCCCGCGCGGACACCGCACAAAGCATGATCGCGCCTGGGCCAGCCGCTTGGTCCGCAATAGGCTGCTCTACCAGCATAAGGGTCTGCCTCTTTAGAAGCGCCGCAGCACAAGTCGTGGGGCTGGTATTGCAACCGCCGATCGGCACCCGGGCAAATGATTTGTCGGGTAAAAATACAGATCGAGAATGTACTTCGGGTTAAAGCGGCAAGACCAAGTGTTATTCGGCATGCAATCTTGACCCCCTGAGCTGGGGGATCGGCGTCCAGAATTGACCCCCTATAGGTTGGCCTGTTGCGCTGCCTGCTTTCGAACAAAGCAGGTGGTGGGGGATGCTGGTCGTGGAGACGACTTGCGCAGATTCGGCGCGAGCACTTTATCAAGGGCAAGACTTCAGGGAGATCGCCCGGGACCTGAGGGTGTCTCGTAACACGGTCCGCAAGGTTCTGCGGTCAGGAGAGACATCCTTCTAGTACGATTGGGGAGTCCGGCCGCGACCGAAGCTCGGCCGGTGGACGTCAGATCTCGACGAGCTGCTGACAAGGAATGTGTCGAAGGTTGCTCGAGAGCGGCTAACGTTGATCCGTATCTTTGATGAGTTGCGCTAGCGCGGCTATGACGATGCCGTCGCGACGCCAATACCAATCAACGGGGCTATGCGGATCGCACTGCGCAATAATTCAAACTACCTCCGCCTCCGCCCAACGTGCACGGCGCCTGCAACTTATGCGAAATCATTTTTAAACTGCCAGAGGACCGCGCAGCAGATTACACACAAGTAGCCAACACTACTCAGGTTTAGGCGGCCTTAATGTCGCTGAGGAAAGTTTCGACCTGAGCGCGCATCGTCTCCGATTGCCTGGACAACTCGCTGGAAGCCTCAAGAACCTGGTGTGCTGCGGCCCCGGTATCTCCGGAGGCTTGCTGGACACCGGAAACGTTCGATGAGATTTCATTGGTACCCTGAGCGGCTTGCTGGATGTTGCGCGCGATCTCCTGCGTGGCCGAACCCTGTTCTTCGACGGCTCCGGCAATCGCAGAGGCAATCTCATTTATCTCATTGATCGTTTTAGTGATCCCTTCAATCGCGGCCACGGCCTGGCCGGATGAAGCCTGGATAGACGAGATTTGAGCGCTGATTTGATCGGTTGCTTTCGCGGTTTGCTCGGCGAGACTTTTGACCTCGGCTGCCACTACTGCGAAACCCCTGCCAGATTCGCCGGCGCGTGCCGCCTCGATCGTCGCATTGAGTGCAAGAAGGTTGGTTTGGCTGGCGATGTCACTGATAAGCTTGACCACATTGCCAATCTTCTCCGCCTCGTTGGACAGGCCCTGGACCGTCGTATTCGTACGATCTGCCTCCGCGACGGCTTTTTGGGCAATTGCGGTCGAACGCGCTACCTGGCGACCGATCTCGGTGACGGAACTGGCTAATTCCTCTGACGCTGACGCAACAGTTTGCACGTTGGTTGACGCCTCTTCAGTTGCCGCGGCGACCGCTGTCGCCTGATTGCTGGTTTCTTCAGCTGTCGCGGTCATCGAAGCGGCAGTCGTCTGTAGTTCCGTTGAGGCCGAGGCCACGGACTTCAAAACCAACGAGATATCCGAGTCGAACCGTAGGGTCAGGTCGTTCACCCGCGTCGCACGAGCGACACGTTCGCTGATTGCCTCTGCTTCCTTGGCGGCAAGTTCCTTGGCCTTGATCATGTTCTCTTTGAAGATCAGGACCGCTTTGGCCATCAAACCGATTTCGTCTTTCTTTTCGGTTGCGGGAATCTCGACCGAGTGATCGCCACCGGCAAGCTGCCCCATTGCTTCAACCATTTTGAGAATGGGCGGCACGATCGAACGGTTGGTCAGATATACGACTGTTGCGGCGACGCCAATGCCGACGCCCATCAGTAACCAAAGCAACGTCGTGAGGAACTTGGTTTCAGCCAGAACCGTGGCGCCATCTGCTTCCAGCATTTCTTGTTGCCGCGAAGCCATTCCGCCCGAACGCGAACCCACGGCATTCTTCGCTCCCGCGAAGATATCGAGGAGCTTGCTGGCGCGGGGCGCGGCCTCGTTGGTCAGGTACCATTGCGCCATATTCCAGCGGTCGGAGGCGCGAATGTCGAACATTTTCTGCGGTAAAGGCGCAAATTTGGCGCGCGACGCGACGAGTTCATCGAAGGCTTTTTGTTGATCGTTCGTCATCTCCGACCGGCGACTCACCAGCAAATCGATTTTTTTCTGATTGAGCGCCCAGAGCTCCTCGAACTCCGCTTTGAAAGCCGGGTCGGCGGTTAACAGATAGGCGCGGATAGCGCCGATCGCCATTGCCGTGCTGCCCCGCGCATGTCGGCAAAGCCAATCAACAGGCTCTTGCGCTCATCGGTTGAGGCAATATTACTTTCCTCGTTGATGATGGAGGTTGCCTTCTGCAGCATCAGCTTGGCGAGAGGCGCGGCCTCGGTCGCCAGTATCTTCGCGGCGGGCTGCTCATCGACGGTATGAGCAATCGCCTCGGCCTTGTCTTGCGCGCTGCGCAATTCGTCCAGCAATGGCTTGGCCTTTACCCAATCCACCTTGTTTTGTTCGACCGTCCAGTGGCTCGAGAGACGATCCATCTCGGAGCCATACGTTTGGATATCTTTCCAAAGGCTAGCGCGTTCAATCTTGAACGCTTCGTTCTCGGTAACAAGCCAGCCCCGCAGCGATGCAAGCGAGGCATAAACTCCTGCAACCATGTTGCTCGCCGTCATGGCGGTCGGAACCCGCAGGCTAACCGTGCGATCGGTCGCTTCGCTCACCGAGCGGACCTTGACCATCGTCGTACCCACAACACCGGCCAAGAGAATGCAAAGCATACTGAAGCCGAGAATTAATCTTCCACGAATGTTCAAATGCACGAGTGCCACGGCTGGTCCCCTCGGATGTGCCACCCACCGGCAGCTTGGAAAATCCCAGAAATCCCAATGATCTTGACCGTTAACCATTAAAATTTGCATAACTACCATGCAATAAAGCTGGCCAACGTGGTAATCTACCCTGCTCAATTTCTCTGGTCAGCGCCAATCCGGGTTTCACCCCTTCCCGCCGTTCCGAGGCCGGTTGCCCGGAATTCAGTCGCATAATCGATGCGATGTTGCTGCATCTACTCGCCACCTCCACCGTTCTGGCCTTCAGCTAAACTCGTTCCGCTTACTATCCCCTCTGCTGACTTCTGCGCTGTGGTCAGATCGCCTTGCGACGACCTCGGTCTCGTTGCCGGGACGCAGCACAGGCCTCCGTTCACCGTACGCCTGCCGAATTTACCACCCGGTCGTCGATGACCGTGGACTTCGCGATCGTAGGCCTCATTATCCGGTTTTTGTCCACCGGGCCGCGGCTTTGCTCCACGCTTCCTTCAGACCCCACCTCACGATGGCGGCCTTGCGTTTCGCTGCTCCTTCGCCGCCATCAGGCTGGATAGAAAAAAGCAAGATCAATTGGCAGGCTGCGGCGCGCCTGCGGTGCGAACCAACCTGTCCGCTTTTTGCAGGACGTAAGTATTCGCAGGTTGCTCCCTCACAAAGAAGCTGAACGCTACGAAGAGCGCACAGAACAACAGCCCTACCAGCATGACTTTGCGGTGGGTGCGTTTGTTGGCATTGTGGAATGACGAGGACATTCCACAGCCATACAGCTTCAGTCCCGGGGCGCAATCTGACTCGATTTTTAACCTTGCTTATGAAGGTTATTCATCGCGCGGATTTTAGCCGAGATGAATCCTTCATCAACGTGTTTGCGGCAGCGTGAGCTTCTCTTCGGGAGAGCGCCTCGGTCGCCGCAAGCGGCGACGAAGCCGCGCCAGAACGAACTTCTGCTTTCAGGGGTATCTCGGAAGTCGCGCTCGGGGTCGTCAGGACCGCAAATGGACCCAAAACCGACAATCACCCTAGCCGAGCGATCCTCGCTTGTGATTTGATGAGTACGCAGACGGGATTTTCAGTATAGGAGGAACTTTGACTGGCGCGCGCGTAGAAAGGCGATTGGCGGCTATTCTAGCAGCAGATGTCACGGGTTTCTCGGCGCTGATGGAGCGCGACGAGGAAGGCACTTACGCACGCATTGGAACGCTGCGGCGCGAGGTTATTGAACCGCGTCTTTCAGATCATCAGGGCCGCTTGGTAAAGACCACCGGAGACGGCTTTTTGGCCGAGTTTGCTAGCCCCATTGCCGCCCTTCGGTGTGCGCTCGCCATTCAGAGGGATCTCACCGACCCGGACGGCCTCCGATTACGGATCGGGCTTAATCTTGGCGATGTCATCATTGAGGCGAGTGGCGACGTCTATGGGGAAGGCGTTAATGTTGCTGCCCGATTGGAAGCTCTCGCCGACCCTGGCGGCATTCTGATCTCGGGAAAGATTTACGGTGAAATCGAAGGCAAGGTTGACGCGTATTTCGAGGACATGGGTGAGAAGCAGGTCAAGAACATCGTACGGCCTGTTCGCATCTATGCCGTGCGTTTGCATCCTGTGAATACGTCTGCCCCGACTTCTGCAGCTAAACCTTTCAGTCCGCTCCAACTCCCCGACAAGCCGTCAATAGCCGTTTTGCCGTTTGACAATATGAGCAGTGACCCAGAGCAGGGATATTTTGCGGACGGTATAACCGAAGACATCATTACCACTCTATCGTACATCTCGTCTTTGTTCGTAATCGCGCGCAACTCTTGTTTCGTGTACAAGGGAAAAGCACGAGACCTTCGGCAGGTTGGCCAAGAACTTGGCGTTCGATACCTATTAGAAGGCAGCGTCAGACGCTCGGCTGATCGGATCAGGATAACCGCGCAGTTGATCGACGCGACCAGCGGAAGCCATCTCTGGGCCGACCGTTACGATAGGCTTCTCGCCGATGTTTTCGATATTCAGGATGAGTTGACCAAGGAGATTGTAACCGCGCTACGCGTGGTCCTCACAGAGGGGGAGGAAGCGCGCGTCTGGCAGCGCTCCACGGACAGTATTAGCGCCTGGGACGACGCGGTGCGTGGGGTCGACCACATTTGGCGAGGCACGGCGGCTGATATGATGGCTGCTCGTCAATACCTGACTGCTGCTATCGGGCATGACCCTAGATACGCCAAGGCCATCGCGATGCTGGCTCTGACCTATTATTTCGATGTGCGCTTTTCGTATACTACCGCAATCGAGGAGGCGCGGCGCCAATTCATCGAACACACCGATCGAGCTTTGGCACTCGATCCAACCGAACCCTATGCGATCGGGATGAAGGCGAACGTTTTTATCTTTGAAGGACGCTTCGATGAAGCAGTACGGGAAGCAAAACGGGCTTTGGCAATTAGTCCGAGCGATGCCTTCCTTTTGCTGTTAGCGGCTCGTGTCTTCATAAACGGCGAACAGTTGGCCGAGGCAGAGCAAGCGATCCGTTCTGCGATGCGGCTGAACCCGTTCTATCCGGTCAATTATCTTGCCGTGTTGGGCGATGCCCTAGTCCATCAAGGAAAGACTTCAGAAGCGCTCGAAGCCTTTCATGAATTGGTGCGCAGAAACCAAAATTACATCTCGGCACACTTGCATCTCGCGGGGCTTTATAGCGAAGCAGGCAAAGTAGAGAATGCACGACAGGAGATTGCGGAAGTGTTGCGGATCAATCCATCTTACCGAGTTCCGATGGCAAGCAGCTTTTATCTCTCTTCCAATGAAAGCCGCAAACAGTCTTTTCTTGAAGCGTTGCGGAGCGCTGGGCTACCAGAATGACCGAGCCCTGGAGTGACGGCAGTTCCTCAAACGCCACTTCCGCCCTTGGCACGAAACGGACATGCCCAAGTTGTCGCTTCATGTCCGCTGTCGGGGGGTGAACGGACCTAGCTCAGACGCGGCCTGAGGTCCGAGTTTGACCCAATCAGGGCAGGCAGAGATAGGGTATTGGCCACGAGCTATGCGAATCCACGAATCTTTCTGAGCCATCTAGGGGCCATCTAGACGCAACGTAACCGGAATTCATCCGGCATTTCCGCGTCCAATGGCCAGATCAGTGGCCTTAGTCGATATTTGACCCGTGTGACCATGCTCAACATCTGTGATGAAGTTCTCGAGAAGCTTGGCTCCGGTTTCTCGCATTAGCGCTCTTGCACGCTCAAGCTCCTGCCTTCCTTCGGCTTCCCGATCGCCAGTTGGAGATCGCAGCAGCAAATCTGCGCGAACGATACGGGCCAGGCATTCAGGAACACGGGCATGCCGCTCTGTCGCAACCTTGATCGCCTCATCAACAGTGGTGAGGGCAGTTGCATCGTCGCCATTCAGTCTGTAGGCATTTGCTAAATCAGCCAGAATACGGGATTCGTTTTCCAGACCTGCCTTTCGCGATCGAGCGAAGCTGAGAGCGTCGGATAAATCTTCAGTCGCCGAGGTGAGCCTCCCTGCGACGATATGAGAAAGACCGCGAAGGGCTTGGGCATAGACTCGCTGGTAGGGGTTGCCGGTGTTCATGGCGATGGAAAACGCTCGGTCGGCATGCTGTTGAGCCAGTCCGATGTTTCCCTCAGCCCAGGCGAGATCCACGTACGCCCAACTCGGAATACCGTAATGGAGGGCATCAACCTGACTACTTTCCAACTGAATGATGCGATCGAGGAATGGGCGGGCTTCCTCCCCTCGACCAAGCATCACTAAGGTTTGACCGCGCATCACCGTCAGCCATATCTCAATGTCGAAGCCGAGTGTTTGCCGGTCGAATTTGACGATCTCGTGCGCTCGGTCCATTGCCTCGATGTTTACCTGCAGCGCTTCCAGCATTTGGCCTGAGAGCCGCAGGGCGTGACAGAGTACGGCCTTAAGGGTGATTTGAACGCTGGGATCGTTGCCCTGATCGGCGATCGCTTTAGCTTCTCGGATCTTTTCCACATACTCATCCGCCGATCCGCCGTTTGCCAATATCCTTCCGTAAGCCGCGTGAATCAGCGCATTGGCCCTGATATCTCCCAACGCTAGCGCAAGTTGTTTAGCTTCCTCGAAGTAGACGAGAGCATCTTGCGCCGAGATTCCTTCGCGCCAGGCAAAATTTACGATTTGACCGGAAGCCATCATCTTTAAGTAATTTATCGGCTGAGACGGTGGCAGATCTGACAACAGCTCGCGGACCTTCTTCCAGCTTCTCAGTGCCTGACTTGGATCGTTTGCGCCAATCCAAACCGCAGCCCGCATATTTTGTTGTGCCGCTTTGAGATTTTCACCAGCTTGCTCTAAGTGATATGCCAACAGAGACGCCCGCTCTTCGGCGCGATCCTTAAAGAGACTTTCAATTGCTTGCGCCACTTTTGAATGAAGCTCGCGGCGACGTTCATGCAGTAGTGATCGATAGGAAACCTCTTGGATAAGCGGGTGACGAAATGCAAGAAGCCGCTGTTCAAACGGCGGCACATCGTAGAGCAGCTCAGCTTGCCTCAAATTCTGGACTGCTTCCGATAGCTCGGCTGGGGCCAAACCGGCGATCACGTCCAGAATTGATGTCGAAATCTCACGACCAACTACTGAAGCGATCTCGAGAACCTCTTTTGAGTTCCCCTCCAGACGGTCGATCCGAGCCGCTACTACGGCTTGCACCGTTGAGGGTAGAGGAATTGAATCGATGCCCCCTTTCAATCGGTATGCACCCTTATCGCCTTCAAAATCTCCACGCTCTACGAGGGCATTGATAAGCTCTTCCAGGAAGAACGGATTTCCTTGGGCGCGCTCGATGATATTTCTGCTCAGCAATGCGAGTGAAGGGTCGTTCCCAAAGTGATCTTGCAATAGGACGGTCGCCTCTGCTGGCGGGAGGGGCGGCATGTTGATTTGGCGATAGTGTGACCGCTGCATCAGGGGCGCAGTAAACCCAGGCCTAAAATTAACCACCAGAAGGGTCGTGGTACCGACGACTGCATCAGCCAGCGCCTCAACGAACTCCTCACTTGCCGCGTCGATCCAATGCAGATCCTCGATGATAACAACCGCAGTAGGTACGCGAGGTGACCGCGGCAGGGTTCTCACAAAATCGAGCAGCAGCGTTTTGCGCATCTTAGGGTCAAGTTTAATTGGTGCGCTTTGTGGGTCAGCAAGGCCTAACAACTCCAACAGTACCGGCGATAACTGCTCAGAGATGGGGAGGGCTGCCAACTGGTCACGGACGCGACGGCGAGAAACATCGGCTGCTTCTTCGATGCGAAGGCCAAAGTAGTCGCGCAGCAATCCCAGGACTGGCTGAAATGGAGTTGCCCTGCCATGAGCCAAGACACGCGCCTCATAGACGCGGATATCCTTTTGCCGGCAACTTTCGGCAAACTCGAAACAGAGACGACTCTTACCAATGCCAGCCTCGCCGACGACACCCACAACACGACCATCTCCCTTCATCGTATTTTCAAGTTCAAGCGACAGAGCGGAGAATTGGTCGGTTCGGCCAGTGAGAGGGCTTAACCGTCGGCCGCTTCGAAACACTCCGCTTGAAGGAGCGTGACGAAGTCCTCTAAGTTTGAATATCTCAACGGGTGCCGCGATCCCGCGAATAGTTTGTGGGCCTAGCGGTTCAACTTCAACGAATTGTTTGGCAGCAGTGTAAGTCTCTTTCGAAATTAGAACGGAACCTGCATCAGCCAGCTGCTCCACCCGATTTGCAAGGTGCACATTTGCGCCGGCGGCATCATAGGTTTGATAAATTCCGTGCTCTATCGCGTGAACAACGACTTCGCCGGTGTGAACGCCAACTCGGATTTGCAAGTCAGGATCGCCGAACCGTCTTACCCCATCCTGCATTGCCAGCGCAGCGAGACAGCCACGCACGGCGTGATCTTCACGAGGTTGTGGCGCACCGAACAGCGCCATGACCCCATCGCCTTGTGATTTGTTGACGACACCCTCGTAACGCACAACCGCTTCATTCATGAGGTCGAGAACGGGCCGCAAACGTCGCATCCCTAGTTCGGGATCGCCTAAACCATCAATGAGGCCAGTTGAGTTGCGAATGTCCGCAAATAGAATAGTGAGCCGCTTACGCTCTCCGCCCTTGGCGTTCAGCGATCTCAGGACATGCTGCCACGATTGATTGGATACTTCTGCAGCTATCGGCTTCAGGGCAGCACTGCATCGCCCGCAAAAGCGAGCTGTCGGCCCGTTAAGGTGACCACAGGCGCTGCACTCAATTCCGAGGGTAGCCCCGCATCCTTCGCAATACTCATTGGTCGCCTTATTCTGGCAACCGCAACGCAAACATTGCATCAATGGCTCCTTAAATGACAGCGGAGCGTGACTGCATCTAGGGAACTATAACTCTATATGCCGACCAATTCTATGCCGCTTTGCAATAAGACAGTTCCGAGGCCTCCAGTGAGGCGCACGGCTCGTTGAGTATGCCGTTCGCTGGCGACTCTCTTCGCAATTCAGAGGGCTGGCGCGTTCGAATTGAAAGCGTCTCATTGCGCCCCCGTTTCAGGGATGTCAGAGACCAGCGCGGTTACTTTCCTTTCCCTGTCTTCTTGGTTGTCTTCTTTTTCTTCACTGCCTTCTTTTTTGTTGCGGATTTTTTCGCGGCGGGCTTCTTCGCAGGTGGTTTCTTTGGGGGTTTCGGTTTGAGGAAGGGAATAGCCCCTTTTTCAACATTGCCGTCGCTTCCTGGAGGATCGTTCTCCCCCGGGGCATCGTCTAAGGCTTTATCAACGTTACATTGAAGGATAATAGCGCAGTACGACTTACCGTTCGCATCGGAGAGGACAGTGGGCGTTGAGCTGTTTGTGTCGAATAACTCAAACTGGTCGCCCGTAGTTGTTGGCTGGTGAACTGTCGAAAACGTTACGTATTCAGCGCCGCCGGCAGGATTGCCAGGACTGGCCGGGCTCAAGATGGCTGTGAGTTGGCCTCTTATCGCTTGGTCGACGGCCGCCGGTAGGTTGCCTTTCAGAAGATGAAACCACCGCAATCGGCTGAGCTTCGTCTTGGGAACGCTCACGCCGCCAGTGACGCTGATGGCTAGGCGATGAAAAACGCGGTTCAGCTGATGACCAGCGGTGAAAAGGTTTTCCTTATTCTTGAAGAAGCCTCTGAGCTCATCAAGGTAAGTTTGGCCTTGGGCGTTGACGTCGTCAGAAAATCTCTTGTTAAGCACTTCGCAAATTTCGGCGTCTGACTGCGAATTGATGAAACCTCCCATAATCGCCCCCTTTTAATTATCAGATGTGGGTGATGCAAAATCCTTCAATCATTGGTGGCCGAGCCCGTTCGAAAAGAGCGTGGCTTCGTAAAGGCCATCCCCCAGCCCAGCAACCGGGGTTCGAAGTCCTTTTAGTGTATCGGTCTTTTGAGGGTTGTCTAGGACTCATGATCTCGTTCAACTCACTAAGTGCAACCCGTATCTGAAGACGCCGACCTGATTTTTGTAAAAGTGTATCTGTTCCGACCGTTACAGCCCAATAATCCGACGCGCATTCGCAGGCGAGAGAAGGGTCGCGTCTCGAACGGCAACCCCTCGCGAGATGATGTCCGGCCTCGTGAAGAATTATAAACGTGAGCGATTCGGCTCCGAGCTTTGGGTGAAGGGCCAACCCTCCATAGATCATGACGATCAGCCTATCTTGAAGCTTCAGCGCTTGGGCATTGATGATTGTGAAATCCAGTTGGAGTTCGAATGTCAAATCGGGGAATGCCTTCCGAAAATCGTCCAGGAGCGTTTCCAGTAACTTCTCGCGATTGGCCGCTTTTGCCTCAGTTACTTCTTGTTCAGACAGACGGTCGCAAAACAACATGACTGCTCCCAACCGTGTCAATCGACAATGCTTTGGTTCCAAGCTCGCAGGGTTAAGACCTATTCAGCGTTACTCAGGATAGCAACAAAGCCAGCGCCAGAGGGGTAGCTCACTGCTGGCAGTAGCCGCCGCGCCTTTGGCCGAAGCCAGAACGGCCGACTGGGAGACCCAATGAGCATTACCATGATTCAGGGATGGCTGCCGGTTCGTTTCCAGGTTGGTCAGCGCTCGCCTCAGCGAGTCGCTCGTTGGGCCACTGTATGAGCCTATAATTGCGGCAGCGGCGCCTTTGTGTCTCCCGCGACCGGCCTTTTGAATGGTCGGTTGGGATATCGATTTGATAGTGGCTGGCGCGTTCAGCTCAATGGCTTCAACTTGCTGAACAGCAAATCCGACCAGATCACCTATACCTATGGTTCGCTGATCAAATGGTTCGCTGATCAAATCGGATTCGCTATTTACGGTGTGCTTCCCGTCGTCCGGAATACCTACCGCGCCGGCTGCGGTTTGCCAGATCGGCGTGATGGACCGGGTGCTGCATCCGGTCGAGCCACTGGCGATACGTCGGACAATCGCGGGGCAGTTCTAAGAGCGGACGTCGCGCATAGCTCTGCTAGCGGCGTCTACGTCACGGATATCTCGGAAGTCCCGCCTGGAAACAGGACGCTAGCTTCCCGAAGGCCGCAGCGACGGTGCTTCGCCGCCGACCCGCGACCTGTCCCTACCGATGCTCCAGCCGTAGAGCCTTCCCCGGCAGGGCTCCCCAAAACCCGGCCCTTGAATGCAGCTTCTGCCGTAATGATAAATCGACCCGGGCTCTGGCTCCCAGCCGTAGCGACTTCCCGGCCCCCATATTTCAACGCCCTGAGCGAACGCCGGGGCCGCGATGGCAGCGGAAAGAATCACAACCCCGCTTAGAATCTTCAATTTGGTCATTGGTCTTCTCCGTATGGCTACCCTGAGCAAACCAGCCAATGGCAAAGACGTTCCGGTACTCAAACAAACGTTGAAACCGCTGGAGGCGCCTGCCGGTTCCGAAAAACACCAAAGCAGGTCGGCAGCGGCCGGCGCCGTGGCGGGCATCATTTCAAACCCCGTAGTTCTCCGGACGTGAACAGAGTTCCGGCCGATATTCTGCAATCGTTCACGACGCAAGAGCGGGTTCCAAAGTCGGGATACCGACAGGGAAAGTTGCCGACTGGGGTGGTGGTTCGAAGTTCGCAAAAGTGGGTGCTGCAAGGGAGGGCGAACTTCGGATTCGGGACACGAGATCATGATGGCTTTTGGTTGAATCGGCCGAAGCACGCGTTCGGTCACCTCGCCCCGCTCTTGTCCGCCGAAGCCCGCCTTCTAGCGAAGGCGGATGCGGGGAGAGGGAGAAACAAGCTTCCAACTGCTGCGAAGCAGACGGCAAGGATGGATGGCCCTGATCGAGTAACGCTATTCGAACGGGACTGGTCGCCGAACGAGCGACAGCTGCGTTTACGGGACGATCACCAAGACGCGCGCCGTCGCGCATCCATCGCAGCCGGGGCACGCGGGCATCGACGCAGAGCGCGGCTCAATCGAAGAAGACGATTTCTTTACCTTTCGGAGGCCGCGCCCGATGCGTCACTTCTTAACCCTTAAAAACTAGTCTGGCGGCGGGACATTACGTTCAATTGCAGAGCCGCCGCCGTCATGTTTGGGCTGAAGAGAACGGTGAAGAGCGAAAGAGGTGAAGGTGGCTCAAACCACCTTCTCGCCACATGGGGGTTTGCCGGCTTCATCGGCGCCGCCTGCGCCGTGCTGATTGGAATGGAAATCTCGCACATTCTCGATCAGCGCTCCGACGTATTGGCCGAAAGCCGCAAAGAGACCGCCAATCTCACGAGCTCTCTTATCCAGCATGCCGAGCTGACCTTCCGCACCGCGGACGCGCTTTTGATCGGGATCGTAGAAAGGCTCGAGCACGAATCTCTCGGTCCGGCAGCGCGCCAGCGGTTGAGGGCCTGGTTCATTCAGGAAATTCAGCATTCCTCCCAGTTCGTCGACTTTTCGGTGGTCGACGCCGACGGCACGATGATCGTCACTTCGACCGGCGACAACAATCTGGGGCAATTCGCCGACCGCGAATACTTTAGCTACCATCGCAGCCATGACGATGATGGGATTCACATAAGCGCTCCGATACGGGGCCGCGCGGTGGACGGCTGGCTGATTCCGGTGTCGCGCCGGTTTAATCGCGCCGACGGTTCATTCGGTGGCGTGGCCATTGTCGCGGTGAATCCAAAGTATTTTCAGGATATCTACGATCGGCTTGAGCTCGGGCGCAACAGCGCGGTCGTGCTTGCGTCATTGAAGAACGGAACCCAGCTGGTGCGACGGCCGTTCGTCGAGGCGAATGTCGGCCGGGATATGTTGCAAACCCGTTTATTCGCGGAATTGAAGCAAGCGCCGCAAGGAGGCTTCGAGTTCGCCTCATCCGCCGATGGAATAAGGCGCCTCAACAGCTATGAGCAGGGACAGACCTATCCCCTCGTCGTTGCCGTCGCCCAGGATATCACCGAGTTGCTGGCGCCCTGGAGACAGAGCGCAGTGCGCCGGCTGCTGGAATTGGCCGTCATCACCCTGTTTATTTTGTCGATGGGCGCGTTCATCTGGCGCGCAACGAAAACGCTGGCCAACAATTCCATCAAGTTGCGCGAGATCAATGACCGCTTCGACGTCGCGCTCGCCAACATGTCGACCGGGCTGAGTATGTTCGATGGCGACGGAAACCTGATGGTCTGGAACGACCGGTACGTCGAACTATACGGCATGTCGCCCGAAGTGGTCCGGCGAGGGGCCTACATCAACACCATCGTCGAGCACCGCAAGCGGGCGGGAAATCTCGAACTCGAGGTCGAGACCTATGTCGGAGAGTTCAGGCAGGCCCTGACCGATCTCGGCAGGAGCACCACAACCTCCCGGCTAAAGGATGGGAAGACCATCTCCGTCGTCAACACGGCGACCGCCGACGGCGGCTGGGTCGCCATACACGAAGATATCACCGAGCGTGTCTGTCATGAGGAAGCGCTGTTTCAACAGGCCACCGAACTGGCGCGCACTAACATGCGCTTCGACGCTGCGTTGAGCAACATGGTGCAGGGGCTGTGCATGTACGACGATCAGAAGCGGCTTGTCGTCTGTAACGATCGTTATGCGGAATTGTACCAGGTGCCGCCGGACTTGCGGAAAATCGGCACGCCCTATGAAACCATCGTCACCGATCGTCTCGCCCGCGGCGTGGTGAAGGGAGACAGCAGCGCGCTCGCGGTCAAGAAAAGGGTCGCCGAACTGGTCCAGCTTCCGACCCATTCCAGCAGGATCGATGAACTGGCGGATGGGCGATTCGTGCTCCTTAACCGGCAGCCGATGGAAGGCGGCGGCTGGCTCACCACCATCGAGGACATCACCGAGCGCCGGCGCGCCGAGGCCGAGATCGTTCATCTGGCGCGGCATGACGTGCTGACGGGACTTGCCAACCGCGCCGAGTTTAATGCGAAGCTCGAGGAAGCCAGCAAGCGGCTGAAACGGAACGGTGGCACCGTCACCGTGATGATGGTCGACCTTGACAAGTTCAAGGCTGTCAACGACACGCTCGGACATCCCGCCGGCGATCAATTGCTGGTCGAAGTCGGGCGGCGCCTGCAATCCACCATTCGCGAAACCGACGTGCTGGCGCGCCTCGGCGGCGATGAGTTTGCGATCATACAGGAGGGCGGCTCCAGTCAGCACGAAGGCGCGATCGCGCTGGCGCTAAGGATCATAGGCGCGATCTCCCTCCCCTTTGATCTCAATGGCCATGAAGCCAGCGTCGGCGCCAGCATCGGCATCGCACTCGCGCCGGAAAATGGCGTCGAGCCCGAGGAACTCTTGAAGAGTGCCGACCTCGCGCTCTACAACGCCAAAGCCAATGGCAGGAATGATTTTCGCATCTATCACCCGGCAATGCTGGAAGTTGCGCATACCCAGCAATCGGCCGAAGGCGAATTGCGGGACGCCATCGCGCGCGAGGAATTCGAGCTGCATTACCAGCCGGTGGTGGACGTCAAGACCCGCCGGCTTTGCGGCGTCGAGGCGCTGATCCGGTGGCGGCACCCGGCCAAGGGTTTGATTCCGCCGGACCAGTTTATTCCGCTCGCGGAATCGACGGGGCTGATCGTTCCGCTTGGGGAATGGATCCTGCAGCGCGCTTGCGCGGACGCGGCGTCATGGCCCGCGCATGTCAAGATCGCCGTCAATATCTCGGCGGTGCAATTCAAAAAGGGTAACCTTTTCGATGTCATCTTATGCACGCTGGTCGAGACCGGCCTTGCGCCGGAACGGCTGGAGCTGGAGATCACCGAAACCTCGCTTCTCGAGAATCAGGAAGCGCGTCTGGCGACCATCCGCCAGCTGAAGAATCTCGGGATATCCATGGCGCTCGATGATTTCGGCACGGGATATTCTTCCGTGACGTATCTGACCAACTTTCCGTTCGACAAGATCAAGCTCGACAGAATTTTCACGCTGGGCGTTCTCACCCGCCGCGATTACGCGGCGGTCGTATCCTCGGTGCTCGCGCTGGCCCAGGGGCTCGGCACGATCACCACCGTCGAGGGCGTCGAGACCGAAGAACAATTCCAATACATGCGCGAGGCGGGAGTAGACCTCGCGCAGGGCTATCTGTTTGGCCGACCCGTTCCACTTTCCCAGCTCGACCTGAACGATGCAACTTTTGCCAAGGTAATGGTGGCATAGCTGAAAGCGATGCTCCCCCGACACTTTCCGCCGAAAAATGGGCATAGAACATGAACCCGCAAAATAATCTGATAGACCAACTCGAAGATGCCTTGGCCAGCAAGGAGGTCTCGCGGCGCGCCGAGATTCTGCGAAGGGTGACCGATCTGTTTGTCGTCGGATCGGGCCAATTTGCGGAAGATCAGGTCGAACTGTTCGATCGCGTCATGGCCAAGCTTCTGGAAAATATCGAGCGGGCCGCCCGCGCGCAGTTCGGAAGCCGCATCGCCAGGCTAACCGATGCACCGCCCAACGTCATTCGTATCCTGGCGTCAGACGCCGCGATCGAGGTAGCCGGACCGGTTCTGCGGCACAGTGAACGGCTTGATCAGGATGCGCTGGTCGAAAATGCCAAAACCCAGAGCCAGGAGCATTTGCTGGCGATCTCCGACCGCAAGGTCCTGGCCGAGCCGGTGACGGACATTCTGGTGGTACGAGGAAATCAGCTTGTTGTGACCAGAACGGCGAAAAATAACGGCGCGCGGTTCTCGGATTTCGGCGTTTCCACGCTGGTCAAGAGAGCGCGTGACGATGGCGATCTGGCCCTGTGCGTCTGGTCGCGCCCTGACATTCCGCGGCAAAACCTGGTCAAGCTGTTCGTCGACGCCTCCGAGGCCGTGAAGCACCAGCTTGTCGAAGCCGATCCTCGCAGGGCCGAACTGATCAAGTCCATGGTCACCGTAGCCTCGGACCAGATACAGACCAAGGCGCGTGCGGGCTCCCACGAGTTCGCGCAGGCAATGTCTTATGTGCGGTCGCTTCACGCCGCGGGCAAATTGGGCGAGGCCCAATTGCTGGACTTCACCAGTGAGGGAAGCTTCGACAAAGTGGTCGCGGCGCTGTCGCTGATGTGCGATCTTCCGATCGGGCTAGTGGAACGCGCTTTCGTTCAAAACGAGACCGAACAAATTCTTGTCCTGGCAAAAGCGATCGATATCTCCTGGGTCACGACCGTAACTCTGTTGCTGTTGCACGCCGGCGTGAACGGTAGCTCCCGGCAGCAACTCGACCTGTGCTTCACCAATTTCTGCCGGCTTCAACCGAAGACGGCGCAGACCGCGCTCCGGTTCTATCGAATGCGGGAGAAAGCCGGCCAGTCGACCGGGCCGCTTCCCTCTGTCGACGCACCGGGGCAAACCGCTGGCGGAAATGCCGCGCGTGTCGGCTAGAGCGTTTTCAAGCGGAGTGGAGACCGGTTCGCGTCAAGAAAACGCGTCAAATCAAGAATCTAGAGCCCCGTTTCGATTCAATCGAAACGGAAAAGGCTCTAGGATACCCTCGCCCCCGAGGCTTGATTTCCGAACCTACTTACCCGGGCGCACCGCCAGCGCGGGCCTGGTCACGCCATCGAGCCCCACCAGCGCCAACATCGTCAGCAGCGCGCTTTGCGGACCGAGATAAGCATCGACCGGCCTGTACCACTCGTTGCGCGAATGCCAGTTGCCGCCCTCGCCGCCGCCGATGGTGACCGCGGGAATCCCCAACGACATCGCCAGATTCGAATCGGTGCTTGAGCCGGCGAACGTCACGCGCGGCGCGCGGGTCAGCGCCGTGACCGCACGCTGGGTGGCCTGCAGGATCGGCGAATCCATCGCGACGATGCCGGCGGGCCGGTCGCCGATCAGCTTGATCTCGACGGAGAGCTTGTCGGAATTCCAGCGCGCATTTTCGTCCACCACCGCCTGCTTGACGAGATCGAGCAGGCGCGACTCGAGCTTCAAAAGCTCCTCCGTCGAGTTCGAACGCATGTCGACCGCCATCCTCGCCTCGGCGGCGATGGCGTTGACCGAGGTGCCGCCGCTCACGGTCCCGACCGTGAAGGTGGTCTTGGGATCGGAGGGCGTCTGCAAATCGGAAATCTTCGCAATCGCCCGGCCCATGGCATGGATCGCGCTCGGCAGGCCGAACTCCTGAAAACTGTGGCCGCCCGGGCCCTTGAAGATCATCTCGAAGCGATGGCTTCCGGTTCCCTGATTGACGACGCGGGTGACGCCAAGGCCGTCGATCGAGATGAAGCCGTCGATATCGGCGTGGTCGCGAAACAGCGCTTTCACGCCCCTGAGATTGCCGAGTTCTTCCTCGCCGACGGTGCCGACGAACATCACGTCGCCCACCGTCGCGATGCCGTTGGCGTTGATGGACTTGATCAGCGACAACAACGCGGCAAGTCCGCGGGAGTCGTCGCCGATGCCGGGCGCGAGAATGACGCCGTCCTTCTCCTTCACGGTGACGTCGGTGCCTTCGGGGAACACGGTGTCGAGATGCGCCGAGACCACGAGCTTCGGCCTTCCACTGCTGCTACCCCTGCGCAACGCGACCACATTTCCTTCCGCATCGATCGATGCGTCGGTGAAGCCGAGTTCCTGAAATCGCCTGAGGAAATATTCGGCCCGCAATTTTTCCTTGTATGGCGGCGCGGGAATTTCGGTGATGCGTTTCTGCTCGGCAAATGCCGTGCCGTCATCGGCCCTGATGTCGTCGAGCGCCTTGGCCGCCCTGGGGTCGGCGAGGATTGCCGCGAAGGCCGCCTCGACTACTGCTCCCCCCGCCGGGCTTTGCGCGCCGGCTGGCCTTGCCGACGGCCAGCCTGCGAGCAATAGCGCGGCCAGAAGGATCGATCGTTTCAGGGTTTTCATTTCGTCGCCCCTCCCGCTTACCTCGTGCCTAGGCTTGCGTCCTTGAGCCGGTGCGACAGCCAGCGCGTCAATTTTTGGTCGAGCACGCCGCCGACATACACTTCCGATCCGGTAACGCTGTTTTTTCCCAGAGTCAAAAACACCCCGATCCAGTAGGCGAACCACAGATGCGGATCGGTCAGCGCGCGCAGCTTGTGCTGGTCGTGTTCCGGCGGCTGATGGTTGCTTGCCTTCCTGATCTCGATGGCGAGCAGATTGTTGGGAATCTCGCGCTGATGCACGACGATGTCGGGATAGATCGATTTGGCGAGATGGTCGTCGGTCGATACGATCGTGCCGTGCGGAAGCCGCAAGGTGCGCGCGCCGAGCCGGTCGAAATCGCAATCGACCTGCCAGCCGGCAAACTGCTTTTCCAGATGCACCGCCAGGCGGTGCGTCAGCGCGCGCTCGCCGAGATCGTGCTCAAACAGGAATTTCTCGCGGGCGTAAAATTCCGAAAGCGCGGCGACGACCTTGTCCAGCTCGGTTTGCATTTGGCCTCGATAGCGTTTCGTCATTGCGAGGAGCGCAAGCGACGAAGCAATCCATGACTACCGGATCCATTCTATGGATTGCTTCGCGGAGTTTATCATCGGGCGCGCGTTCGCGCGACCCGTTGGCTCGCAATGACGATCTTTGTGGTCGTCATCTCATAAACTAGCTCATCTTCACATCCGCACTTCGATCAGCCGCGGCCCCTGCTCGGGAACAGCTTCCGCCAGCGCCGCGACGAATTCGTCCGCCGTCGTCACGGCGCGGCCCGAAACGCCCATGCCCTTGGCGAGCGCGACCCAGTCGAGCGTCGGGCGGTCGATCTTGAGCATGTCGAGCGCGCGCTGCCCCGGCTCGCCGGCGCCGACGCCGTCGAACTCGCCGCGCAGAATCTGGTAGATGCGATTGGCGAACACGATTGTGGTGACGTTGAGGTTTTCGCGGGCCTGGGTCCACAGCGATTGCAGCGTATACATGGCGCTGCCGTCGCCGACCATGCAGATCACCTTGCGGTCGGGACAGGCGACCGCCGCGCCGGTTGCGACCGGCGTCGAAAACCCGATCGAGCCGCCCATGTTCTGCAGCCAGTCGTGCGGATTGGCCGCCGCGGTCGGGGGAAAGAAGCCGCGCCCGGTGGTGATGGATTCATCGACCATGATGGCGTTCTCCGGGATCGCCATCGCGATCGCCATGGCGATCGAGGCATGCGTCAGCGCGCCGGTGGGTCTTGCCAGTTCGACCGTGGCTTGCGGCTTGGCGTCGGCCGATTTGGCGCCGAGCGCGGACGCCAGCGCCTCGAGCGCAGCGACCGAATTCTCCCCGCCCGAAGTCAGGCGATGGACCTCGCAGCCCTCCGGCTTCAACAGGCTTGGCTTGTTCGGGTAGGCGAAAAACGCCACCGGATCGTTGGCTTCGACCAGGATGATGTTTTTGAAATCTTGCAGGATCGGCAGCGCCTGCTCGATCACATAAGGGATGCGGTCGATCGCAAATCGCCCGCGCCCGCGCGCCATGCGCGGGTTATAGGTCTGGCCCATCACCTTGCAGCCGGACTTGCCGGCGATTTGCGAAGCCAGCGCCAGCCCCCGCTCGGTCACCGCGCCGCCGGTCATCAATAACAGCGTCGGCGCGCCGCTGCGCAGCACCCTCGCGGCATTCTCCACGGCCTGCGGGGAATAGCCTGCGCGCTGGGATGGCGGGCCCACCTGCGCGATGCCGTCGGCCTCGTTCCAGGCGGTATCGGCGGGCAGGATCAAGGTCGCGATCTGGGGCGGCGAACTCCTGGCAGCCGCAATCGCCGCGGCGCCGTCCCGGGCGACGGACTTGGCGTCCGGCGAGGTCCGCACCCAGGCCGACATCGTCCGCGCCAGGCCCTCGATGTCGGACGTCAGCGGCGCGTTATAGTCGATGTGATAGACGGCATGCTGGCCGACGATATTGACGATGCCGGAATTCGCCTTCTTGGCATTGTGCAGATTGGCAAGGCCGTTGGCGAGACCAGGACCAAGGTGCAAAAGCGTCGAGGCCGGCGTGCCCTTCATGCGGAAATAGCCATCCGCAGCCCCCGTCACCACCCCCTCGAACAGGCCAAGCACGCAGCGCATGCCCTCGACCCGATCCAGCGCGGCGACGAAATGCATCTCGGAAGTTCCGGGATTGGCAAAGCAGACGTCGACACCGCCCGCGACCAGGGTCCGCACCAGACTTTCCGCACCGTTCATCGTTCCACTCCCGTTCGTCTCATTTCTTTCGAGGAACCGAGATCAATCATTCCCGGCGCCTTTCGTCAAAGGGTTCGGGCCGCATTGCTGCCATCGCTGCAAGTAGCCGGGCTTTTTTAACCGCACCGCTCGAAAATCGCGGCGCCTCACAGGCTAGTTGCTTGCGAAAATCCGCCAACTATGGCCGACTCGGCGGCCAGATCGCTTTTTTTGCGAGGAACCAGATGACCCGGGCATTGGCTTTCTTGGCTGTGGTGATGACGTTGCTGGCGGGCGCTTCCTCCGCGCGCGCCCAGGCCGGCTTTAGCGGTTTCTTCACGGGTGGCTCCAATTTCGGGGGCGACTCCAACTACTATGGCGGCCGCTCGAGTCCTATCGCGCGCACGCTTGTGAGTTCTCCGGGCCGATTTGCGCCTGGCACCATTTACATTAATACCGCCGAGCGGCGGCTTTACCTCATCCTCGGCAACGGCGAGGCGCTGCGTTACGGCATCGGCGTCGGCCGCGACGGCTTTGGCTGGTCCGGCACCCACCGTATCACGGCGAAGAGGGAATGGCCGGGCTGGACGCCGCCGGCGCAGATGCGGGCGCGACGGCCTGACCTGCCGGCCTACCTGCCTGGCGGCATCGAAAATCCGCTCGGCGCGCGCGCGATGTATCTCGGCTCGACGCTGTATCGCATCCACGGCTCGAACGAGCCGGAGACGATCGGCCAAGCCGTTTCGTCCGGCTGCATCCGCATGACCAACGAAGACGTCACCGACCTCTATAATCGAGTCTCCGTCGGCACGACGGTGATCGTAGGGAACTAGAGCAATGATGCGATTAACCGCAGGCGCGACCTGCCTCTTCTCCCTCCCCCCGCTCTTCGCGGGGAGAGGGTTGGGGTGAGGGGCTCTTTCGGCAAGTTTGACTCGTGGAGAGTCCCCCTCACCCGGATTGCTTCGCAATCCGACCTCTCCCCGCAAGCGGGGCGAGGTGACGAACGCGTGCTTCGGCCGATTCAACCAAAAGCCATCATGCTCTAGGGAACCGAATCCGCATAGTTCGGTGATTTCGCGGATCTAATCGTCATTTGCTTGAGTTGCAGATCGTCTTGAGCGATAGCCATTCCGCGGCCGTCAGTAGCGGCGGGCCACTCGGCGGTCGATCCTCCTCACTCATCCGCTTCAAGCGGGCCTCCGTCAGCGGATGGCTCGACAGCAAGGACAAGCTCTTGTCCACTTCCTTTCCGGTGACGCGGAAAATCAATTCGCCCATCGGTTTGGTCGGCCGGCCGAGCCGATGCATCACATCGATTGCAAATGCATCGGCATTTTGTTCGGCGTCGCGCGAATAGGACGCGGTCACCAGCGATCGAGAGGTGAAGATCAATGCACCGGAGCCCGTGACGTCGCCGAACAATAACCCGATCAAAAACGACGTCCCGCCGTTGTAGATCAGGTTGCGAATGTTGTCGCGATGCCTGACATGGCCCAATTCATGCGCGAGAACACCCGCGATCTCATCCGGGTTCTCGGCCCTGGCCAACAATCCGCTGAACAAATAGACCCTGCCACCCGGCAGCGCGAAGGCGTTGGGAATCGGCGTGGCCAATACCGCGGTTTGGATCGAGGTTGTCATCCCCGCGGCTTCACTGATCGTGGCCATGAGCTTGCTAAAGGCCGCTCGCCCCGCGGCATTGCTGCAGGTCTTGCTGCCAAATATCAGCCCTATCTGTTTTTCCGCGGCATCTCCGATGCGGCGTTCCAAAGCGTCCGGCACCAGCGGCGTCAGACGATCTGCGGCAAGCGGCACACCAAACAAAACCACGGCGATGATGGAAGCCGCCGCAGCCAGCGACCAGCCGACGATGCCGGCGACACCATGCCTGCCCGGAACATTCTCATCCAGCCGGGTACAGCGGGAGTTCAATTCCGCGGCAGCGGCCGCGTCACGAATTTCAAGTCTCGCCAGCTGAGGCGCCGTCACACAGCAAAGCCGCAGGGTGCCTGGCGCGCCGTCGGCACGGCGGATATCCGCATAGGACCATGCCGCAAGCAGATGCTCATCTTCGCTGATTTCCAACTGGCCCTTGAGGGCCAGCCTCACCGAATGGCGCCGGCTCGACTTGCCATCGAAATAAATCGCAGAATCACCCGATTCCGGCACTGTGGGAACCCGTTCCAGCCCGCTATCCATTGCAGCAAGCGCTCGTGAGCTAAAACCCGACAACGTCCAGGCCACCGTTGAGGCCTTCACCCAGCGCGTTTGCCAGTTCGCCCCTCGCCACGACATTCGAGGCCTGCTCGATGTTGAACGCCGTCGTCGATGCGGCCACTCTCGCCCACAAATCGCGCTGAAGATAAACTCGCAATACGATGTTCAGCGCGAAAACGAAGGCCAAATAGCCCACCACCACCAGCGCCACCATCGGGGCGCCTCCCTGCAAATAACCCGAGGTGAGTAACTTTACCATCGACGTTTGATTGATGCTCGCGATCAAGGCCGCGCCGAGCAACAGATAACCGATGAACAACGCGACAATCAGCAGGAACCAGCCGATTACTTTCCAGTAAAGACCGACCAGCGTTCCCCGCAGCAAATCCGACTCGAACCGGACATCGCCAAACCGGATGCCCGAGAGCCACCACCGCCACTCCACGGCTTTGAATGCGCCGTAGATGAACGGCAACACGAGAGCCCAGATCAGGAACAACAGCCCGACGATGGCGCTTCCTCTTGGCAACAGAATCGACCCGGCAGCGGTCGCCGGTATCGCCAAGATGAACGCCGACATTGCCATCAGCCACAGCCACCAGCCTTGCTTGAAGAACTCCCAACCGCTGCCTTCAAAACTGCCCTGCAGATCGCCGTAGTAGCAATTCTGCATCTTGTAACGCTCGAGCGCGGCTTCTCGCCACGGCAAGATCAGGCCGAGGGTGAGGACCATCAGCACGCCCCAGAGCGCCGCACGTAGCGCATAGGCCCAGCCCGAACCGCTCATCCAGAATCGCACGCCGCGCCAAACCGTGCGGGTCAGGCGGTAGCGGCGCGCGCGATAGATCGCAAACTGACCGAACAAATAGAAGAACAGCAACAGGGGGAAACTGGCAAAGGCCTTGAAGCGTTCGGCCTCGATGCCGACGATAAAATAGGCCAGATAGACCGGCACCAGGATCGCAAGCGCGAACAGAAACCCGATCAGCAATTCCTTTCCCCGGCCGGTGTACTCCGGCGCATCGCCGTCGACATGGGTGTTCGACCACAAATGACGGCGAATGTCGGTGGCGAGCCAGAAGCGATAAAAGCCGAAGGTGATAAGTTCCAGCCCCGCACCGCGCGTCACCAGCCGGCGGAACTCGCCGCGGTCGCCGGAAAATGAAACCGCGGCCGGCAATGGCGGAGGTAGCGGTCGCGGCGAGGGGTGCGGCGGCACCGAACTCATCTGATTCACGGATCAACTCCCAGGGAGAGGAAGCCGAGATGAAACTACAGATTGAGCTCAAGTCAACCTAAGTAATTCGATTGACTTTTAGGCAGATTTTTCGAACAGCTCCCGCCCGATCAGCATGCGCCGGATTTCGCTGGTGCCGGCGCCGATCTCGTACAGCTTGGCGTCGCGCAACAATCTTCCGGTCGGATAGTCGTTGATATAGCCGTTGCCGCCGAGTAGCTGGATGGCGTCGAGCGCGCATTGCGTCGCCTTCTCGGAGGCATAGAGAATGGCGCCGGCCGCGTCCTCCCGTGTGGTCTCGCCGCGGTCGCAGGCCTTCGCCACGGCATAGACGTAAGCGCGCGACGCATTCATCGTGGTGTACATGTCGGCGATTTTACCCTGCACCAATTGGAAGCTGCCGATCGGCTGGCCGAACTGTTTGCGCTCGTGCACATAAGGCATCACCTCATCGAGGCAGGCCTGCATGATGCCCAAGGGGCCAGCCGCCAGCACCGCGCGCTCATAGTCGAGACCGGACATCAGCACATTGACGCCGCGGCCGACCTCGCCGAGCACGTTGTCCTCCGGCACCTCGCAATTGTCGAACACCAGCTCGCCAGTGTCGGAGCCGCGCATGCCGAGCTTGTCGAGCTTTTGCGCGGTGGAAAATCCCTTCATGCCTTTTTCGATGATGAAGGCGGTGATGCCGTGCGGGCCCGCGGCCGGATCGGTCTTGGCATACACCACAACCGTTTCGGCGATGGGGCCGTTGGTGATCCACATCTTGCTGCCAGTGATGACGTAGCGATCGCCCTTCTTTTCGGCGCGGGTCGCCATCGACACCACGTCGGAACCCGCACCCGGCTCGGACATCGCCAGCGCGCCGACATGTTCGCCCGAGATCAGCTTCGGCAGGTATTTCCGCTTCTGCGCGTCGCTGCCGTTGCGCCGCAATTGATTGACGCAGAGATTCGAATGCGCGCCGTAGGACAGGCCGACCGCGGCTGACGCGCGCGAGATCTCCTCCATCGCCACGCAATGCTCGAGATAACCGAGCCCCGAGCCGCCATATTCCTCCTCGACGGTAATTCCGTGCAGGCCGAGCGCACCGATCTTCGGCCACAGGTCGCGGGGAAACTGGTTGCTTTTGTCGATTTCAGCGGCGCGCGGCGCGATCTCATGCGAGGCGAAATCGTGGACGGTGTCGCGGATCGCGTCGGCGGTTTCGCCGAGATCGAAATTGAACATCCGATGCGCGTTGGGAATCATGGTCGGGCGGCCTTTCGCCAATAGACTGCTGCTCTCGCCTACAGCCTTATTCTTTGCCAATCAGCTTGTCACGGCCCGCAAAGGCTAAGAAGGGGTTTTCCATGCCGCCCGGCAACGTTGCGCCGACAGGCCGCGATGCGGCAAAACTCTCTCTTGCCCTGACGCGCGCAAGGGGATGTAATTCGGGGCAAAGGAACCCCTCTGGAGGAACAAGGAGGGAGATCGTCAGGGAGGAGCCGGCCCATGCGCGGACGTATCGATCTGGTTCGAAATCCCCCGCCAAAGGCTTGCGCCTCATCGCGCTGGTGCGCATATCGACGGCTGACACCTGCTCGGGATTGATCGATCATGAATATCCAGACATCGGTCGCGGCCGACAAAGCAGCGCTTCAGCGCGCCGCGCGCGAGGCCGCCTACTCCACGCCGCTCAGCGAATTCCATCCTGGCGCGCCGCAACTGTTTCGCAACGATACGCTGTGGCCGTATTTCGAGCGGCTGCGCAAGGAAGAGCCGGTGCATTACTGCACCAATTCGCCGATCGAACCCTATTGGTCGGTCACCAAGTACAACGACATCATGCATGTCGACACCCATCACGGCGTCTTTTCATCCGACGTTTCGCTTGGCGGTATCTCGATCCGGGACGTGCCGCCGGGCTATGACTGGCCGAGCTTCATCGCGATGGACCAACCGCGGCACTCCGCCCAGCGCAAAACCGTGTCGCCGATGTTCACGCCAACGCATCTGGACGAACTCGCGATCCTGATCCGCGAACGCACCGGCAGGGTGCTCGATGCGCTACCCCGCAACGAGACCTTCAATTTCGTCGACCGGGTGTCGATCGAATTGACCACCCAGATGCTGGCGACGCTGTTCGACTTCCCCTTCGAGGAGCGGCGCAAATTGACGCGCTGGTCCGACGTCTCGACCGCGCTGCCCAAGGGCGGGGTGGTTGAATCGGCGGAACAGCGCCGGGCCGAGATGGACGAATGCGCGGCCTATTTCACCAGACTCTGGAACGAACGCGTCAACGCCGAGCCGCGGAACGATCTGATCTCGATGATGGCGCATCACGAGGCGACGCGCTACATGGACCCCGACAATCTGATGGGCAACATCATCCTCCTGATCGTCGGCGGCAACGATACCACCCGCAACACCATGAGCGGCTCGGTGCTGGCGCTGAACGAACATCCCGAGCAGTATCGGAAACTGCGCGACAATCCGGCGCTGATCGATTCCATGGTGCCGGAGGTCATTCGCTGGCAGACGCCGCTGGCGCATATGCGGCGCACCGCGCTGGTCGACACCGAGCTCGGGGATAAGAAAATCCGAAAGGGCGATCGCGTGGTGATGTGGTACGTCTCCGGCAATCGTGACGAAGAGGTCATCGAGAACCCCAACGATTTCATCATCGACCGCGCCCGGCCCCGCACCCATCTGTCGTTCGGATTCGGCATCCACCGCTGCGTCGGCATGCGGCTGGCCGAACTGCAATTGAAGATCGTCTGGCAGGAGATCCTGAAGCGGTTCGACCGGATTGAGGTGGTCGGCGAGCCGAAGCGGGTGTATTCGAGTTTTGTCCGAGGCATCGAAACGCTGCCGGTGCGCATCCCTGGGTAATGGTGGGCGCGCTTGCGCTTTGCCCACCCTACATGCAGATATCGTAGGGTGGGCAAAGGCGCGTCCGCGCCGTGCCCACCATTTTCACATACCCTCGATGCCAGCCGAGTTTTAATGACCGACACTGACCATATCGACCAGGAAGAATACGCCGATATCCGCGAAGCCGTCGCCAAGCTTTGCGCGCAATTCCCCGGCGAATATTGGCGCAAGCTCGACCGTGAAATGGCTTATCCATCGGCGTTCGTCGATGCGCTGACGGAAGCCGGTTATCTCTCGGTGCTGATCCCCGAGGAATATGGCGGCGCCGGGCTGAAACTGTCGGCCGCCGCCGCGATCCTCGAAGAGATCCAGCGCGCGGGCTGCAATGGCGGCGGCTGCCACGCCCAGATGTACACCATGGGCACGCTGCTGCGGCATGGCAGCGAGGCGCAAAAGGCCAAATGGCTGCCGAAGGTCGCCAGCGGCGAATTGCGGCTGCAGGCATTCGGCGTCACCGAGCCCACCAGCGGAACCGATACCTCGTCGCTGAAGACGTTTGCCAAACGCGAAGGCAATGACAGCTATATCGTCAACGGCCAGAAGATCTGGACCAGCCGCGCCGAATATTCCGACCTGATGATCCTCTTGGCGCGAACCACGCCGAAGGAGCAGGCCAGGAAGCGCACCGACGGCCTGTCGGTGTTCATCGTGGACATGAAAGCGGCTAAGGGTAACGGGCTATCGATCAGTCCGATCCGCACCATGATGAACCACTCCACCACCGAGGTCTTCTTCACCGATCTCAAGGTGCCGGCCGAGAACCTGATTGGCGAGGAAGGCAAGGGCTTTCGCTACATCCTCTCCGGCATGAATGCCGAGCGCATCCTGATCGCGGCCGAGTGTATCGGCGATGCCAAATGGTTCATTGAAAAGGCGTCGACCTATGCCAAGGAGCGCGCCGTGTTCGGCCGACCGATCGGCCAGAACCAGGGCGTCCAGTTTCCGATTGCAAAGGCCTATGCGGCGATGCGCGCGGCCGAACTGATGGTGAGGGAAGCCACCCGCAAATATGAAGCCGGGCTCGATTGCGGCGCCGAGGCCAATATGGCCAAGATGCTGGCGGCGGACGCCTCCTGGGAAGCGGCCAATGCCTGCGTGCAGACCCATGGCGGGTTCGGCTTTGCGGAGGAATACGATGTCGAGCGCAAATTCCGCGAGACGCGGCTCTACCAGGTCGCGCCGATCTCGACCAATCTGATTCTGTCCTACCTCGCCGAGCATGTCCTGGGCATGCCGCGCTCCTATTGAGAACGTCCGATGCTGCCGCTGGAAGGAATAACCGTCATCGCTGTCGAACAGGCCGTCGCCGCACCTTTCTGCAGCTCGCGGCTTGCCGACGCCGGCGCCCACGTCATCAAGGTGGAGCGGCCGGAGGGCGATTTCGCCCGCGGCTATGACGCGGCGGCCAAGGGACAGAGCAGCTATTTCGTCTGGCTCAACCGCGGCAAGGATTCGATGGTGATCGACCTCGCCAGCGAAGACGGCCGCGGCCGTCTCGAAAAGCTGATCGCGGGCGCCGACGTGCTGCTGCAGAATCTCAAGCCGGGTTCGATGGACAAGCTCGGCTTCTCGCTCGACCGCCTGAAAAAGGCTTATCCGGCGCTGATCTGCTGCACCATTTCCGGCTATGGCGACGACGGCCCCTATGCGCATCGCAAGGCCTATGATCTCCTGATCCAGGCCGAAAGCGGGCTGGCCTCGATCACCGGCGGGCCGGAGGGCCCCTCGCGCGTGGGCGTATCGATCGTCGATGTCGCTACCGGCGCCACCGCTCACGCCGCGATCCTCGAGGCGCTGATCGCACGCGCGCGCTCAGGCCAGGGCGCCGACATCCGGATCTCGATGTTCGACGTGATGGCGGACTGGCTGACCGTGCCGCTGCTTAATTCGCAAGCCGGCAATCCGCCGCAGCGGATGGGGTTGGCCCACCCCTCGATCGCGCCCTATGGGGTATTTCGCTCAAAGGACGGCAAGGACATTCTGATTTCGATCCAGAGCGAGCGCGAATGGAAGAAACTCTGCGCCGATGTGCTGGGCAAGCCCGACCTGCCCGACGATCCCCGGTTTGCCAGCATGGTGGAGCGGGTGCGCAACCGCCAACTGACCGACACCACCGTCGGCAATATCTTTGCGGCCATGACGCGCGACGAATTGCTGAAGCGCCTGTCGGATGCCGACATCGCCTTCGCTGAGGTCAACACCATGGCCGATCTCGCCGATCATCCGCATCTGCGCCGCATCGAGGTGGATACGCCGGGGGGACCGGTGAGCTATCCGGCGCCCGCCGCCATCGTCGTCGGAAGCCCGCGTCATTATGGCGCCGTCCCTGCGATCGGCGAGCGTGCGGACGCGGCCAAACACAAGGCCAAAGCTTCTCCCGTGCGGATCAAATCGTCATGACCGAAAAGCCCGACCTCAACCGCCTGCGCCAATGGATTGGCCGCAGCACCCAAGCCACCGACATCGTCACCGCGCAGCTGGTGAAGGCGCTGCGCGCAACGCTGTTCCTTGAGATTGGCGAGCCGAAACCGGGCGAGGCCGCGCCATTCACCGTGCATTGGTGCCTGGCGCCGGCGGTTTTTCCGATGTCGGAGCTCGGCCCCGACGGCCATCCCGCGCGCGGCGGCTTCCTGCCGCCGGTGCCGCTGCCGCGCCGGATGTGGGCCGGCGGCGAGCTCGAGTTCTTCGACACATTGCGGGTCGGCGATGAGGTGACGCGCACCTCGCGGATCGCCGACGTGACGATGAAGACCGGCTCGACCGGCGCATTGTGTTTTGTCTCGGTGGATCATCTGGTCACGACGCCGCGCGGAGCCGCGATCCGGGAACGGCAGGATATCGTCTATCGCGATGTCTCGACCGCGCCGTCCGCGCCCGCCAAGCCGGCCACACCGCCGCCCTCCGCGCAGCACCGCGAAAGCCACATGGCCGATTCCGTGCTGCTGTTTCGCTATTCGGCGCTGACCTTCAACGGGCACCGGATTCATTACGACCGCGACTATGTCACCAAGGTCGAAGGCTATCCCGGCCTGATCTTCCACGGCCCGATGCAGGCAGCGCTGTTGGTGGAGTTCGCCGCCAAACTGCGCGGCGGCGCGGCGCCGGCAAAATTCAGCTATCGCGGCGTGCAGCCGCTGTTCGAAGGCTCGGAATTCTCCGTCAACGCCAACGAGGCCGGCGCCGGCATCGAATTATGGACGGCGAATTCGCACCATCAGCCGACGATGAAGGGCACCGCGACGTGGTAAACCGTCATTGCGAGCGCCAGCGAAGCAATCCATCCAACCGCGCAAGAAATGTGGATTGCTTCGTCGCTTTGCTCCTCGCAATGACGGACATTGCATTTCGAGCTAGCCCCTAGAGGCATCCGCATTGTCCCGCAAACCCGCCAAAACCTCCGCCGCCTCGATCACCGTCCAGCGGGCCACGCTCGACCTGTTGCGGGCGTTCGGCATCAACAAAGTGTTCGGCAATCCCGGCTCGACCGAATTGCCGTTCCTGAGCGACTGGCCCGACGATATCGACTATGTGCTGGGACTGCAGGAAGCCTCCGTGGTCGGCATGGCCGACGGTTACGCCCAGGCCACCCGCAATGCGGGTTTTGTCAATCTGCATTCCGCCGCCGGCCTCGGCAACGCGCTCGGCAATATCTTCACCGCCTACCGCAACCAGACGCCGCTGGTGATTACCGCGGGCCAGCAGGCGCGCTCGATCCTGCCGCTTCAGCCGTTTCTCTATGCCGAGCGCGCCACGGAATTTCCGCGCCCCTATGTCAAGTTCGCGATCGAGCCGGCGCGGGCCGAGGATGTGCCGGCGGCGATCGCGCGCGCTTACTACGTGGCGATGCAGCCGCCGTGCGGCCCGACCTTTGTTTCGGTGCCGATCGACGACTGGACCCATCCAACGCAAGCGGTCGAAGCCCGCAGCGTCAGCCGCGAATTCGGTCCCGATCCCGACGCCTTGAAGATGCTGGCCTCGGCGCTGGCCGAAAGCAAGCGCCCTGCCCTTGTGGTCGGCCCCGGCGTCGACCGGGCGCAGGCCGTCGATTGGATGGTGCGTCTTGCGGAGAAAACCCGCGCCGCGGTCTGGGTCAGCCCGTTTTCGGCGCGCTGCAGTTTTCCCGAACGGCACCGACAATTTTCCGGCTTCCTGCAAGCCTCTCCCGCCGAAGTTTCGTCCGCGCTCTGCAATCATGATCTTGTGGTCGTGATCGGCGCGCCGGTCTTCACCTTTCACGTCGAAGGCCACGCCGCGATTTTCGATGGCACGACCACCATTTTCCAGATCACCGACGATCCCGACGCCGCCGCCATCACGCCGGCCGGCACCAGCATCCTCGCCAGCGTGAAACCGGCGCTGGCGCGGCTGATCGAACTGCTGCCCGAGACCGGGCGCGCCAAGCCTGTGGGCCGCACCTTGCCGCCCGCGCCACGCGCGAGCGATCCGATCGCCGCCGAGTTTTTGTTGCACGCGCTGTCGACCGCCATGCCCAATGACGCCGTGCTGGTGGAGGAAGCCCCCTCGCACCGCCCGGCGATGCAGAACTTCATGCCGATGCGCGGGCAGGACAGTTTCTACACCATGGCGAGCGGCGGCCTTGGCCACGGCCTGCCGGCCGCGGTCGGCATCGCGCTCGGCCGCCCCGGCGTCCGGACGGTGTGCCTGATCGGCGACGGCTCGGCGATGTATTCGATCCAGGCCTTGTGGACGGCGGCGCAACGCAAATTGCCGTTGACGGTCGTGGTGCCCAACAACTCTGGCTACGGCGCGATGCGCTCGTTCAGCCAGGTGATGCAGGTGCGCAATGTGCCCGGCCTCGATCTGCCCGAGATCGACTTTGTGAAAATCGCGCAAGGCCTCGGCGTCGACGCGGCGCGGGTGACGAAATCATCCGAACTCGCGCCCGCGCTCAAGCGCGGTCTTGCGCATGCCGGCACGAGCCTGATCGAGGTAACGGTGGATTCGGCGGTGCCGCTGCTTTATGCGCGAAAGGGTTGAGGGGACCCTCCCCGTCATTGCGAGGAGCGTGAGCGACGAAGCAATCCAGCTTTCTTTTGTATGACCATGGATTGCTTCGCGGAGCCCGTCATCGGGCGCGCATTCGCGCGACCCGTTGGCTCGCAATGACGTGAGAGAGCGTGCCGCGCTCCTCACCATGAGGGTCTTAATCACTTCCCGTGCTCTTCCCGCATCCTGGCCTGGATCTTGGCCATGCCCGCGATCCAGCGGTCGTAATTCTCGGTCTTTTTGCGCATGTAGCCCAAGACCTGCGGGTGCGGCAAAATCAGAAATGGTTCCTGCTCGATGCCGGCGAGCGCATCCTTTGCCACCTGCTCCGGCGAAAGGTCGCCGTCGCCGGATTGCGGGCCCCTCGGAATCGAGCGCAGCATGTTGGTATCGACGCCCTGCGGGCACAGGATCGAAACCTTGATGCCATGGGCCTTGTGCGAGATCGCCAGATTCTCCGCAAATCCCACCGCCGCGTGTTTGGTCGCCGAATAAGCCGGGCTGCCGACCTGGGACAAAAGCCCGGCCGCGGAAATCGTGTTGAGGAAGTAGCCGCCGCCGCGCGCCTTGAAGCGCGGGATCAGATGCCGCGCGGCATAGACATGCGCCATGACGTGAACGGCCCAGCTTCGCGACCACGGCTCGTCGGAATCGCCGCCAGCGTTCTCCGATCGCGGATCAAACCCGCCGCCGATGCCGGCATTGGAGCAGAACAGCGCGATAGGGCCGAACAGCCGCTCGGTTTCGTCGATCAAGTGGCGGATGTCGTTCTCCTTGCCGACGTCGCATTTGAAGGCGGCGCCATCGATCGAGGCAGCGACTATTCGCGCCGCCGCGCTATCGATATCGGCGACGACAACTTTGGCGGCACCGGCACGATGAAAGGCTTCGCAGAGCGCGCGGCCGATGCCATTGGCGCCGCCGGTGACAACCACGACTTTGCCGCTCACCTGCATCGCCGAGCCCGTTTGTTTGCAATCAACCTCAGGCCAGAATCAGATCGAGCACGGCCGTGTAATGGCAGGCCGCGCCGAGCAGGACGAAAGAATGCCAGATCACGTTCTGGAAGCGAAGCCGCTGCCAGGCATGAAAGATAATTCCGAAACTATAAAGCAGGCCTCCGGCGACAATCAACCACAACGCCAGCTGCGGCAGCGACGACAGGCCGGCGTCGTAGGCGATGATCCCGCTCCAGCCCATCGCGAGATAGAGACCGACCGATACCCGGTCGAAGCGACCCGGGAAGAACAGTTTCAGCACAATCCCGACCGCGGCCACGCTCCAGACCCCGGCGAGCAGCGACATCGCAAACACCCGGTCCTGCAATTCGGCAAATACCGGCGTGTAGGTCGCCGCGATCAGAACGTAGATCGCGGAATGATCGAGGCGGCGCAGCAGCCATTTGCCCCGCGACACCGGCCACAGATGATAGGCGGCCGAAAATCCAAGCATGGCGAGCAGGCCCACGGCGTAAACCGACACCAGAACGAGTTCGTAGGCGGAAGCGAATATACCGGCCAGCACGATCAGCACGGTGGTGGCGATCAATCCACTGAACAGGCCGATGCCGTGCACGATGCCGTCGGCGATCAGTTCGGCCCGATCGTAATTCCAGCGCATGGCGCCGGCCGCCGCGTGGGCGGATGTCGAGGCGAGTTGCTTCAGTCTGAACACGGTCATGGTGGTCCGGCAGGCGTCGTGAAAACGAAACAGATGTTACCCAACGGGAAGTCAACGAACCCCTAAAGAGTTCCTCGCCCAAGATCGCGTCCGAAGTATGAAGCTTGATTTTGGTCCACCGATCGCCATTTTCCCATTAGTTCCGCCGTCAATTGCCCGCCCAAATCGAGTTTTTCAGCCCATATGGCCCGCCGCCCTTTAGATCTTGTCGAGGAAGCGCGGCTGTCGGCGCGGGCGTTGCGGGATTTTGGCGAGCACCTCTTCAACCCGACGCTGCGGCTTGGCGTCACCGGGCTGTCACGGGCCGGCAAGACCGTCTTCATCACCGCGCTGATCCACGGCCTTACCCGTGGCGGCCGCTTTCCGGTGTTCGAGCCGTTTGCGACCGGGCGGATCGCGCGTGCCCGGCTCGAGCCGCAGCCGGACGACGCGGTGCCGCGTTTCGACTATGAGAACCACGTCCGCACCCTGATCGAGGCGCGCCGCTGGCCGAACTCCACGGTCGATATCAGCGAATTGCGGCTGGTGATCGACTATCAGCGGCAGAACGGCGCAGACCGCAGTCTCACCCTCGATATTGTCGACTATCCCGGCGAATGGCTGCTCGACCTGCCACTGCTCAACAAGAGTTATGAGCAATGGTCGAGCGAAAGCCTGGCGCTGTCGCGGGCAAGCCCGCGCGCGCCGCTTGCCGCACCCTGGCACGCGCATCTTGCCACGTTGAATGCGCAAGGACGCGAAGACGAGCAGGCCGCGCTCGCGGCAGCCAGGCTGTTCACCGACTATTTGCGCGGCTGCCGCGACGAGCGCTTCGCCATGAGCCTGCTGCCGCCGGGCCGTTTCCTGATGCCGGGCATTCTCGCCGGCTCGCCGGCGCTCACCTTCGCGCCGCTCGATCTGCCCGAACATGGCGCGGCGCCCGATGGATCGCTGTGGGCGATGATGCGCAGGCGCTTTGAAGCCTACAAGGACGTCGTGGTGCGCCCGTTCTTCCGGGATCATTTCGCCCGGCTCGACCGCCAGGTGGTGCTGGTCGATGCACTATCGGCGTTCAACTCCGGACCGGAGGCCCTCGCTGATCTCAAGGCGGCGCTAGGGGGAATTCTCGATTGCTTCCGGATCGGCCGCCGCACGCTCTTCAGTGCGTTGTTCCGGCCCAGGATCGATCGCATTTTGTTTGCCGCCACCAAGGCCGATCATTTGCACCATTCGAGCCACGATCAGCTTGAGGCGGTGTTGCGGCGGGCCGTCGCCATGGCGGTCGCAAAAGCCGAGGACACCGGCGCCGAGATCGACACGGTTGCGCTCGCCGCGGTTCGCGCCACCCGCGAGGCCATGGTCGCGCGCGGCCGCGAGAGGCTGCCGTCGCTGCTCGGCACACCCGCGCCGGGAGAGAGGGCGGCCGGCGAAACTTTCGACGGCAACACCGAGGTCGCGACCTTTCCCGGCGATCTGCCCGACGATCCCGACGAACTATTCAAAGACCAAACCGCGTTTCGCGGCCTAGCGAGCGCCAGCGCCGAGAAGACGGATTTTCGTTTTCTGCGCTTTCGGCCGCCGCAGCTTGAACCAGACGGACCGGACGGCCCGGCGCTGCCTCACATCCGCCTTGACCGGGCGCTGCAGTTCCTGATCGGAGACAAATTGCAATGAGCGAGCGCTCCCAGCATCGAAGGCCCGCGACCTTCAAGCTCGACGATCCCGGCGTGATCGTGGTCGATCCGGACGATGCAAGCCGCCCGGCCCGCGGCACCGTCCATGTCACGCCGGAAGCGGAGCCCGCGCTGCTGCCGGTCGCGGTCGAGGCGCAGGTCCTCCCGGTGCAACGGAGATTGCGCTGGGGGACGGTGTTCTGGAGTGCCGTCGGTGGATTGACCCTGCTCGGTGTCGGTCTCGGCGTAACCCAGCTGATCGAGGATTTGTTTGCGCGGAGCCGGGGCCTCGGCTTGCTTGGCCTTGCGTTGGCTTTTGCCGCTGCGCTCGCCTTTGTCGCGGTGGTCACGCGCGAGGCGTTCGGGCTGATGCGCCTGGCGACAATCGAAAAGCTGCATCTGCGCGCCGCTTCCGTGCTCGCCACTGACGATCGTGCGGAAAGCCGCGTCGTCGTGCGGGATCTCTTGAAGATCGCGCACCAGAACCCGCATCTGGCGCGCGCCCGCGCCGCGTTGCAAGGCCACGCCGACGACATCATCGACGGCGCCGACATGATCCGGCTTGCCGAGCGTGAATTGATGACGCCGCTCGACCAGGAAGCGCGGCGCCTGATCTCCTCTGCCGCCCAGCGCGTCTCGATCGTCACCGCCGTCAGCCCGCGCGCGCTGGTCGACGTGCTGTTCGTGTTCGCGGCCTCGCTTCGCCTGATCCGGCAATTGGCGCGGCTCTATGGCGGCCGGCCGGGCGCACTCGGCATGATCCGCCTGATGCGTCATGTGATCTCGCATGTCGCCATCACCGGCGGCATGGCCGCAAGCGACAGCCTGATCCAGCAGGTGCTCGGCCATGGCTTGGCGGCGAAACTGTCGCAGCGGCTTGGCGAGGGCGTCCTCAACGGGCTTTTGACCGCGCGGCTGGGCTTAGCCGCCATCGACGTCACCCGCCCGCTGCCGTTCACGGCATTGCCGCGGCCGGCGCTTGCCGATCTTGCCAAAGATCTTCTGCGCAAGCGCGAGGACGAGGCGTGAATTTCTTCCTGAGCAACCGGCAAGATAGGTAGGTAACATTGCCGCCGCTGATACATCGACGCTTCAATGGTCCGCCGACGCCGCCATGCGTTGCGTTCCCACCTCCCCCGCCAGCACCCGCCAGCGATAGAGCGGCGAGTCCAGCGGCGGCGAAAGCTCTGGCGTCCAGCCGGTGAGTTTTTCCAGCGCGTAGGTATCCATCACGACCCCGCGCCAGACCCGATCGACCCGTTCGATCGGCTCCCGAATTGCCGTGGTCGAGGCCCAAAGCGGCGTGTCATTGTCGGGCTCACGCCCGACATAAAGGCCGGTGTGGCCCCTTATCCAATTCATGTCGGGGTCGCGAAAACCGAGATAGCGCGCACGCTCGTTGATCTGGATCACCGGCACGCGGCCATTGAAAAACCAGCGCAGCATCGAATAGGTGCGGTAGTCCGTGGTGGCGATCCAGGTCGCGCCGGCTTTTTTCAGCTCCACCTCGGCCCGCCGCACCAACGGCCTGTAACCCGCCTCGCCGCCAACGGGATCGGTCCTGCCGATGAAATTCCAGGGGGTCGCGATATAATAGAGAAAGACGACGACGACAAAGGCGATGCCGGAGACGATCGCGACCCTCGCCCAGGCGAACGACGCGCGGATGAAGGATTTCGGCCAGCCCTCTTGCCGCAGCAGCGCAAGATTGATCGCGGCGGCGGCAAATCCAAAGGGCCAGATGAACATCGGCCAGGTATCGCCGACCCTTAAGGTCAGCGACTTCCACAGCAAGTAGACGAAGGGAACGAGAACCGCGCTCGACAACAGAATGGCCACCGCGTCCAACCGGCGATAGCCGCGCCACGCCGTCAACGCGACCCCGGTCAAGACCACCGGTAACAGGACGAAGCCGACCAGCCCGAACTGCAGACCGATGAAATCGCCAAGCGTGCGAAGCGACCATACATGGGTCGCGGTCGCCCGCACAAACTGGAATCGGAACGACGCCCAGTCGTGCTGCATATTCCAGATCACGACCGGCAGGAACAGCGCGGCCGCGATCAGCGCGGCGGCCCACGGATAGGGGCTGCGCAGCCAGCGCGCCCGCCACGGCGGCAGCAGCATGAAGGCGGCGACCGCCGGCAGCATCAGGCCTGCGGTAAATTTCGACAGCAACGCCAGTCCCGCGAAGACGCCGGCAGCCAGCCACCAGCGCGGATCGTCGCTCTCGGCGAGCCGGACCAGTGCCCACACCATGGCGGTGGCGAACGGAATCAACGCGATGTCGGGCGAGACCTTGGCCATCAGCAGGCCGTAATACAGCGCCGCCTCCATCATCAGCACCGCGATCACCACCGCGCGCAGATCGCGCGTCACGCGCCGGACGATATCGGCGAGCAGCAATTGCGTCGCCAGCATCGCCACCAGGCCGGCGAACCGCACCCCGAAATTGGTATCGCCGAACATCGCGGTGCCGAAGCGGATGAACCACGCGATCATTGGCGGATGATCGAGGAAGGAAAGCACGTTTTCCTTCGACCAGGTCCAGTAATAGGCCTCGTCCGTCCGCAGATCGAGCAGGTTTGCGTAAATCACCCGCAACGCCGTCATCGCTGCGATCAAGGCGGCGACCGGCAGCAGTTGCCGAGAGGCAGGATTTTCGGGCCTTGCGGGGCTATGATCGGGAGGCACAATCGTCACGGTGCTTTCTCCCCGACTGCCCCGGAGCTGTCAACTTGAGCAAGGTCACCTCGGCCGCAGGGAAGGCCTCAAGGTCGGCCCGGCGAACGCCGGGACGACTCCTACTTTAGGGAATTAAACTCTACTCTCGCGGGTCTATCGTATATTCGACGGAACCGCATGACCGCACTCAGCTGGCCCCAGATCGAGAAGTTTATTCGCGGCGTCAGCGTCCGGCAGATCCGTCTTGTCTGCGGACTGGTGCTGTATGCCTATCTGGTCAGTCATTTCCTCAACCATGCGCTCGGCAACATCTCGCTGGATGCCCTGGCCTGGGGCGTGCATTACCACACCCTGTTCTGGCAGTTTCTGCCGGTCGCGATCACCTTCTATAGCGCCGTGCTGGTTCATGCCGGTCTCGGCATCTGGGCGCTTTACGAGCGCCGGCAATTTCGCTGGAAAGCGATCGAGCCGCTGCAGCTGGTGCTGGGCTTAAGCATTCCGATGCTGATTGTCGCCCACGTGATCAGCGTGCGGCTCGGCCACACGCTTTTCGGGCAGGAAAAGCTCTATCCGCAAGTGCTCTACGGCTACTGGCTGGTATTGCCCTACAGAATATGGCTGACATTGTCGGCGCTGATCGTCGCCTGGATCCACGGCAGCATCGGTCTTTTTTTCTGGCTGCGGATGAAGGCGTTCTTCAAGCCCGCCGCACCCTTTCTCTTGGCCGCGGCGGTGCTGGTGCCGACGCTGGCGCTGCTCGGTCTCTACCAGGGCGGCCGAAGCGTCGTCAAAGAAGGCGCCAGCGCCGAATGGCGGACGGCCAATCTCGGGCAAGACAAGGTCGGCACACCGGCTGAAGCGGAAATCCTGGAAAGCGTGGTGGATTATTTCCTGATCGGCTATCTCGGTTTGATCGTGTTCGTCGTCGCGGCCAGGGGCGTGCGCGCCCTCAACGAGCGCCGCGGCGGCATGATCACGCTGTCCTACGGCAACGGCCGCATGATCCGGGTGCCCAAGGGCCTTTCGGTGCTGGAGGCAAGCCTGCGCTATCAGGTTCCGCATGCGAGCGTCTGCGGCGGCCGCGCCCGTTGCTCGACCTGCCGCATTCGCGTGATCGGGGACTGCGCCTCGCTGCCGGCGCCGTCCAACCGCGAAGCCTTTGTGCTCAACCGTGTCGGGACCGGCACAGATCCCGCCATCCGCCTCGCCTGCCAGCTCCGTCCCGAGACCGATCTTTCCTTCTTCCAGATATTCCTGCCGCAAACCGCCGCCGCCGGCGCGTCCGGCCCCGCGCATATCGGCGAGGAGCGCTATCTCGTCAGCATGTTCGTGGATATGCGGGGCTCGACTAGGCTTGCGGAAAATCGGCTGCCGTTCGATACCGTCTTTGTCGTCAACCGTTTCCTCGGCGCGGTATCGCAGGCCGTGATCGAATGCGGCGGCCAGCCCAACCAGTTTCTCGGCGACGGGCAATTGGCGCTGTTCGGCCTCACCACCAATCGGCAAACCGCCTGCCGGCAGGCGCTGAAGGCGGCGGCGATGATATCAACCAAGGTCGAGGAATTGAATCAATTCCTCAAGCACGATCTGCGCGAGCCGATTCGTTTCGGCATCGGCATCCACGGCGGCGAGGTGATCGTCGGCGACATCGGTTATCGTGATCACATGGTGTTCACCGCGCTCGGCGATGCGGTCAATGTCGCAGCCCGGCTGCAGGACATGACAAAAAGCCTCGGCTGTGAGGCTATTCTCTCCGACGAGGTCCGCGCCACGGCGGGCCTTCCACCCGATGCGCTGCCGCGGCAGGAAGTGGAAATTCGCGGCCGCAACGAGCCGATGAGCGTCCGCATTGTCGCCAGCACCATAGCGTTGTCCGCGCTGGCCGACGACGCCACCCCCGCGGCGGCCTAAAGCATGATCCGGACCCGAAGGGCCGCGTTAGCGCAAAGTGGAGACCGGTTTTCCCTCGCGACAAACGCGAAGCGTTTGCGCGGAGATCATGCTCAAACAAAGGGTCGTGATCATGATCCGATTCATCCTAATCGGATCATGATCTGGCGGCTACGTGGCTTAACCATATCACCGCGATAAGTGATCTGGCGCACATCTGAACAACCGTTCAGAAAAATCTCCCTGAACCGCTGTCGATATTCTCGAACCCCGCATCTCCGGGATGCGACTGATGGGCGAGGGGTGGGACTGACAGACCATAACCCGCGCCGAGCGCGCATCGTTTAAGGAGAACGACCATGTTACGTAAACTAACTCTCGCACTTGTCGCTGCTGCTTCCCTCAGCGCCGTGGCGCTGGCTCCCACTGCCGCTTCGGCAAAACCCTGGGGCGGTGGATGGGGTTGGGGTGGTGGCTTTCATCATCATCACTTCGGCGGCCTCGGCATCGGCTATGCCGGATATGATGACGAGGGATGCTATGTGCCGCGCCGCGTGATGACCCCGTTCGGCCCTCGCCTGCGCGTCGTTAACGTTTGCGCTTATTGAACCAAGCTCACTTGGTCCAAGCCAACCCCGGTCGCATCTCGCGGCCGGGGTTTTGCATTTTTTTTGGCTTTCGTCGACGCGTTGTCATCTTCGACCGGGCGAGCGAGTTATTGCATCGCACGCTGGAAACGGCCCACCGGCTTGCAATTGACTTAGTCCCCGGCAATGCGACTATCGCCGTAACGATCCGGCGGTCGCCGGTCTCGTCCAACAAACCCCGGGGGAAACGTGATGCTCGACAGGCGAGAGATGCTCAAACGCGCCGGCATGGCGGCGCTGGCGACAGGTCTCGGTTCGGGCAGAGCGTTCGCACTCGAAACCGTGACGCTGCCGTTCGACAACGGCGAACGTCCGCTGGTCAAATATCCACAGAAGCGGCCGATGATCGGCCTGACCAGCCGGCCGCCGCAGCTGGAAACGCCATTCTCCGTCTTCAATGACGGTCCGATCACGCCCAACAATGCTTTTTTCGTCCGCTACCACCTTGCCGACGTGCCGCTCAATATCGACCCGGATCAATTCACGCTTGCGATCAAGGGCAAGGTCGATCGTCCGCTCACATTGTCGCTGAAGGAAATCAGAAAACTTCCCGCGGTCGAGCTCGTCGCGGTCAATCAATGCTCGGGCAACAGCCGCGGATTTTCCGATCCGCGCGTTGCCGGCGGCCAACTCGGCAACGGCGCGATGGGCAACGCGCGCTGGCGCGGCGTGTCGCTGAAGACCGTGCTCGACAAGGCCGGCGTGCAGCAGGCAGCCAAACAGGTCACCTTCAAGGGGATGGATAGACCGGTGCTGGATGCGACGCCTGATTTCGTCAAGGCGCTCGATATCGACCACGCCCGCGACGGCGAGGTGATGCTGTCCTATGGCGTGAACGGCGAGGATCTGCCAGTGCTCAACGGCTTTCCGCTGCGCCTGGTGGTGCCCGGTTATTACGGCACCTACTGGGTCAAGCACCTCAACGAAATCACCGTGATCGACAATGTGTTCGACGGCTTCTGGATGAAATCCGCCTACCGGATTCCGGACAACCCTTGCGGATGTGTCGAGCCCGGCACCGCGCCCAAGGCGACGATCCCGATCAATCGCTTCACGGTCCGCTCGTTCATCACCAGCGTCGCCGACGGCGCCAAACTGAAACCGGGCCGGACGATGTTGAAGGGAATAGCCTTCGACGGCGGCACGGGCATCAAGGAAGTCGCGGTCTCGCTCGACGGCGGCAAGACCTGGACGCCGGCGACGCTCGGCGACGATCTCGGAAAATATTCGTTCCGCGAATGGAAGCTGAAGGTCGAACTCGAGGCCGGCGGTCATGAACTGGGCGTTCGCGCCACCAACCATGACGGCGACACCCAGCCTGCCGAAGCAAGATGGAATCCGCCCGGCTATTTGCGCAACGTCATCGAAACCGTTCGCGTGACCGCAGGCTAAGGAAATTACATCATGACGCGTTCGAATTTTCTCGCGGCTGTCGCAATCGCATTTGCGGGCCTCGCGCCGGCCGGCGCCGCTCCGGTCTCCTACGATCTGCCGCCGGAAACCGCGGCGTTCAAGCCCGGGCCAAATCTCGATGTGGTGCAGAACAATTGCACCGGCTGCCACTCCGAGGACTACATCGCGACCCAGCCGCGCGGGCCGAAATTCAAGAAGGATTTCTGGCAGGCGGAAGTAACCAAGATGATCAAGGTCTATGGCGCGCCGATCAGGGACGCCGATATTTCCAGGATCGTCGATTATCTTACCGCGACGTATTAGACCCTGGCGGTTTCGCGGCGAGCTCGTGAATAAAAAGGCGCCCGCATTGGGACGCCTCTTGCTTGATCAGAACCGGTTACTGACAGAGGTATCTGCGGCCATCCGCGCCGCGGAACCAGGTTCCGGGCTGACAGGCATAGCCGTTGGAGGCGCCATACCCATTATCGTAACCGCCGTCGTAGCCATTACCGTAACCGCCGTCGTAGCCATTATCGTAGGCATATGAATCGTAGTAGCCAGGCGAGCCATAGTAACCAGAGGCTCCGCCCACCACCGCGCCTGCGATCAGGCCAGCCGCAATGCCGCCGCCATTAAATCCACCACTGCGGTATCCGCCGCCATAGCCACCGCTACGAACGCCGGTGCCAGCGAACTGAGTGCCGGTAGCATGGACACCTGCACCACCGCGAACACCTCCGCCACCGCGACCGTCGCGTGCCAGCGCAGGCGACGCTGCCGCAAGAGCGGCCACAAGACAAATCGCGCCTAAAGCCTTAAATTGGGTCATATGATTTTCTCCATGAGTAAAACATGGAGGTTGAACGGGGCGTTCACCCGATAGTTCCGGATAAATCCTTAGATGGCGAAGGATTCATCCTGGCCAGGCAAAAAGGCGACGTTTTGGAACCCCGCAGCCCTCGATTGCGAACGATCACAGGACTTCCAGGTATGCCTAACTCGCACCCGCTGCTCGGACGTATTCCCACAAATTGTCGTGATCGTCGTCGCTAGGCGACGCAGCCTTGGCTCGGTAACGCTCCGCTCACGTAAAGTCGATTGGAATCGCAAGCCCGCCCGACCTATGTGAACAGTGCTTCCGGAATCGCTGATTCCGATGATTCTTTCATCACACGAAATAGTCTCCATGGACGTTAAGGCAACTCTCGCGCACAACGCGCGCGATTCGCGACTCGCTCTTTTTCTGGGGTTAGCGAACTGGTTCATCTTTGTGGACCATATTCCGCACAATTTGGTGAGCTGGATCACGCTGAGAAATTACGGGTTCAGCGGCGCCGCCGATGTCTTTATATTCATATCCGGCTACAGCGCGGCGATCGTCTACGGCCAGATCATGCTGGAACGCGGCGTCGTGGTCGGCGCAACCCGGGTGTTCAGGCGGGCCTGGCAACTCTACGCCGCCTGGGTCGTGCTGTTCGCGATCTATGTCGTGGCGATCGGCGATGTCGCGACACGATTTGCCGCCCCCGACATCCTCTACGAATTCAACTTCGCCGGCCTCGTCGAGGAGCCGGTCCGCACCGTCGCACACGGGCTGATCATGCAGTCGAAGGCGCTGAACCTCGACGTGCTGCAGGTCTATGTGATGTTGATGGCGTGCTTCCCGCTTGCGTTGTGGGCGATGTTGCGCCGGCCTGGCCTGACGATGGCCGGTTCGCTTGCGCTTTATCTTGCGGCCCGTCAGTTCGACTGGAATCTCTCGTCGTTTCCGGATGGGAGCTGGTATTTCAACCCGCTTTGCTGGCAACTGCTGTTCGTGTTTGGCGCCTGGTGCGCGCTGGGCGAAGCCGGGGAGCGCCAAACCATCCGCGAGTCTTCGATCCCGGTCTATTTGGCAATAGTTTACCTGGTGTTTGCGCTCGTGATGACGATGGCGGGGCGTTTCCCGGAGTTCGGAAAAACTCTTCCGCCCTGGCTGTTCGACGCCTTCAATCCGAACGACAAGACAAATCTCGCGCCGTATCGCGTGCTGCATTTCATGGCCGTCGCTTTCCTGGCGACGCGATTCATGTCGAGGGATTGGCACGGACTGAAATGGCCGCTTCTTCGGCCCATCATCCTGTGCGGTCAGCAATCGCTTGCGGTATTTTGCGCCGGCGTTTTCCTCTCCTTGGCCGGTCATTTTGTGCTGGTGACAGGTACGGGTTCGCTTGCCGAGCAGATCTTGGTGAGCGCTTCCGGCATCGCCATCATGACCCTGGTCGCCGGCTATATTTCATGGTCCAAGCGGCAGGATCACCCACTCTCGGGCCAGCTCATTCGAAAGCCCGCATCGCGACCCGGGGAACCGACATTGTCGGCCGGCGAACCGGCAACGGAAGCCATTGGCTCCTACTCGCTGATGCGCCCCTCGCGCCGCTGAAACCTTGATGCGAAATTGAATGAAATCGTAGCCAGGGGGCTTTCGGCACGCCCTGGGTGCCACCTTGCAAGAACTGCAACCGGCGGCGGTTTCCGGGGGGCCCGCCCTACCAAATCTTCGCGAAACAGCCCAAAAACTGCAAATGCGCCGCGATAATGATCGTTTTCTGCCGAAATCCGTCTGTCGTTTTGCGCTATCAAGCGCGCCCCATAACGCGTATCGTGCGGCGGTCGGACATGCCGGTTTTGCGGGGACCGGCAGTCCGTTTTTGTTTTTTTGCTCCCGCGGAGACGACGTGATGGCTAAAGGCACTGTGAAGTGGTTCAACGCGACCAAGGGTTTTGGATTCATTCAGCCCTCGAGCGGCGGCAAGGACGTTTTTGTTCATATTTCGGCGGTTGAGAAGGCTGGCCTTTCGACGCTTAACGAAGGACAGACGGTGGAATACGAAGAAGTTGCCAATCGCGGCAAGACCTCGGCCGAGAACCTCAAGGTTTGATGCGAGCGCGCGGTCGACATCGCACTCTCGGCGGCTGTCCGGGAGTGGGGCTTCCAGCAAGACCTCAATAGATTTCAAATCGGCAGGAGTGGGAACCACTCTTGTATGCATCCGAATCGGCGTGAGACGCGCGCTGGTTCGACTGCCCGATGTTCTTTGACCATTTTTCCGACATCGACGACCTCGGGGCGGCAAGGCTGCGCGTCCGATCGCGCACGGAATTGAGCGGCGCCTGATCGCGCCCCCAAACCACCGATTCCTTTGAGTCCAGCTTGATTGTATGCTTCGGCGGATCATGCGCCAGTACCGCCGATTTGAAGTTCCTGCACCACGGGCGGCAAGTGCGATCAGGAACTTCAAATCGAAAAGCGGTACTGGAATCATAAGTCCGCTGGTGCCCCTGGCTTTCCGAAGTTCGCGCGAGAGGGTGCTGCGACGGTTCACGAACTTCGGAAAGTGGGCACCAGGCATCCGATGAAATTCGAACCCGCCTCCGTACCCAGGTTCAACGCGCCCTATGCGCCGGACGATGGCGCCCTCGCAACCCGGCTGCTTGAAGCGGCTCACTTGAGCAAAGATCGGGATGCGCGGATCGATCAAACCGCCTCGCGCCTGATAGACGCCATCCGCTCAAGCGACGACCGGCTCGGCGGCATCGAGGACATGCTTCGCGAATTCGCGCTTTCCACCAAGGAGGGCCTGGCGCTGATGGTGCTCGCGGAAGCCCTGCTGCGCGTGCCCGACGCCCGCACCGCCGACCGCTTCATCGAGGACAAGCTCGGCGAGGGCGATTTTGTGCATCATGAGACCAAGTCGAGCGCCTTCCTGGTCAATGCGTCGGCATGGGCGCTCGGGATGTCGGCGCGGGTCATCCAGCCGGGCGAAACCCCGCAAGGCACGATCGGGCGGCTGGCAAAGCGGCTCGGCGTGCCGGCGGTACGCGCCGCCACCCGGCAGGCGATGCGGCTGATGGGCAGCCATTTTGTTCTTGGCGAGACCATCGAGGCGGCGTTGGCGCGCGCGGAGCCGTATGCCAGCGGCGCTTCGCGCTATTCCTTCGATATGCTCGGCGAAGGCGCACGCACCGCCGCCGATGCGCAGCGCTATTTCAATGCCTACGCCAGCGCCATCGAGGCGATCGGCCGCGCCAGCGATGACCGGCCCCTGCCCGACCGGCCCGGCATCTCGGTCAAGCTTTCGGCGCTACATCCGCGTTTCGAAGCCTTGAGCCGAGCGCGGGTGATCGCTGAGCTGGTTCCCCGGCTGGTCGAGCTGGCGCGGCGGGCGAAAGCTTACGAGCTGAATTTCACGGTCGACGCCGAGGAAGCGGATCGGCTGGAATTGTCGCTGGAGGTGATCGCCACCGCGTTCAGCGACGCTTCGCTCGCAGGCTGGGACGGCTTTGGCCTCGCTATCCAGGCCTATCAGAAGCGCGCCGCCGCCGTGATCGACCATGTCGACGAACTTGCGCGAACGCGCAAGCGCCGCCTGATGGTGCGTCTCGTCAAGGGCGCCTACTGGGACAGCGAGATCAAACGCGCGCAGGAGCGCGGCCTCGCCGACTATCCGGTGTTCACCCGCAAGGCGATGACCGACCTCAACTACATCGCCTGCGCGCGGAAACTGCTTGGCTTGCGGCCCCGCCTGTTCCCGCAATTTGCCACCCACAATGCGCTGACGGTCGCAACCCTGCTCGAATTGGCGAACGGCGACAGCGGTTTCGAATTCCAGCGCCTGCACGGCATGGGCGAAGCGCTCTACGCCCAATTGAACAGGGATCAGCCGGATATCGCTTGCCGGACCTACGCGCCGGTCGGCAGCCACCGCGATCTTCTGGCCTATCTGGTGCGGCGGCTTCTGGAAAACGGCGCCAACTCATCCTTCGTGGCGCTCGCCGCCGACGATGCCGTGCCGGTAGCGACGCTGTTGCGGCGTCCGGCCGACATCATCGGCGGCGCCGAGAACGCGCGGCACCCCGATATCCCCCGCCCTTTCGATCTCTATCAGCCGCATCGGCGCAATTCGCGCGGCATCGAATTTGGCGACCGCGCTGCGTTGAGCGAGTTGATTTCCACGGTCGCGGCGGAAACCGGCTTGGTTGCGGCGACAACCCTCATCAACGGCGAGCCACGCGCCGGCGCGGCGCGGCAAATCACAAGCCCGATCGACCAGGCTAACGTGATCGGAACCGTGATTGATCCAACGGCAGACGACGCGAACGCGGCGATGGTGGCTGCGCGCGAGGGTTTTACAAACTGGAGCCGAACCTCAGCCGAGACGCGCGCAAGGATTCTCGAACAAGCCGCGGGCCTCATGGAGCAGCGCTCGGCGCGCTTCATCGCGCTGTTGCAACGCGAGGGCGGCAAGACGCTCGATGATTCGGTTTCGGAACTGCGCGAAGCCACGGATTTTTGCCGCTACTATGCCGCGCAAGGCCGTGACCTGTTCGGCGCTGGCGAGACCATGCCGGGTCCGACCGGCGAGAGTAATGTATTGCGATTGCGCGGCCGCGGCGTGTTCGTCGCGATCTCGCCGTGGAATTTTCCACTGGCGATTTTTACCGGCCAAGTGACGGCGGCATTGATGGCGGGCAATGCGGTGGTGGCAAAACCCGCCGAGCAGACGCCGTTGATCGCATTCGAAACCGTACGCCTGCTGCACGAGGCGGGCGTGCCACCTTCCGCGCTGCATCTTTTGCCCGGCGACGGCGGCATCGGCGCCGCGCTGACGGCCCATCCCGACGTCGCCGGCGTCGTCTTCACCGGCTCGACCGAGGTCGCGCGTTCGATCAATCGCCAACTTGCCGCCAAGGACGGTCCGATCGTGCCGCTGATCGCCGAGACCGGCGGCGTCAATGCGATGATCGTGGACGCGACCGCGTTACCGGAACAGGTTGCCGATGACGTCGTGACGTCGGCGTTTCGCTCGGCCGGCCAGCGCTGCTCGGCGCTGCGGCTATTGTTCGTCCAGGACGACGTCGCCGACCGCATGATCGAGATGATTGCGGGCGCCGCGCGCGAACTTAAGCTCGGCGATCCGCGCGATCCATCCGTGCAGATCGGCCCCGTCATCGACGCTGACGCCAAACAGCGGCTCGAGAGCCATATCGCGCGACTGAAGCGCCACGCCCGCCTGCATTTTGCAGGGCACGCGCCCGCAGGCCACTATGTCGCGCCGCATATTTTCGAGCTGGCGGCCGCCGATCAACTGACCGAAGAGGTGTTCGGACCGGTTCTGCATGTGGTGCGCTACCGCGCCGAGCAGCTCGATGTTGTGTTGCGATCGATCGAAGCTTCCGGCTACGGGCTGACGCTCGGCATCCACTCGCGGATCGACGACATGGTCGAGACCGTGGCCGACCGGCTTTCCGTCGGCAATGTCTATGTCAACCGCAACATGATCGGCGCCGTGGTCGGCGTGCAGCCGTTCGGCGGCCACGGTTTGTCTGGCACCGGCCCCAAGGCCGGTGGCCCGCATTATCTGCCACGCTTTGCCACAGAGCAAACCGTGACCATCAATACGGCGGCGTCCGGCGGCAACGCGGCGCTGATGTCGGACGTGGAATGAATGGAGTTTTCCGTCATTGGGAGGAGCGCAAGCGACGAAGCAATCCAGTCTTTGCCTCATTGCACTACCGTACTTTTTTGCACTATGGAGCTTCGCGGAGCCTGTCATCGGGCGCGCGTTCGCGCGACCCGTTGGCTCGCAATGACGCCGAACCAGAGCGATTCCACCGCACGGAATAAGACCAACAACAGGACGGGAGCGACCTCGCCATGGAAGACGGCATCTTCGAAGGCCTGAAGGTTCTGGATTGCGCGAGCTTCATCGCCGCGCCCGCGACGGTGTTGTCGGATTTCGGCGCGCAGGTGATCAAGATCGAGCCGCCGGGATCGGGCGATCCATATCGCAACCTGCCGAATTTGCCGGGCTATCCGATCAGCCCGCACAATTTCGCCTGGCTTCTGGAATCCCGCAACAAGCGGAGCCTGGCGCTCGATCTCTCCAGGCCCGATGGCCAGGCGGTGCTTTACCGCCTGGTCACCGAGGCCGACGTGTTCATCACCAATTTTCCGCCCCTGGTGCGCCAGCGGCTGGGGATCACTTATGAGGAACTGGCGCCGCTCAACGCGCGGCTGATCTATGCATCGTTCACCGGCTACGGCGAGAAGGGCAGCGAGGCCAACAAGCCTGGCTTCGACAGCAACGCCTATTGGGCGCGCTCGGGCCTGATGGATCTGGTGCGCGCTGATGAGAACACCACGCCGGCCCGCTCGGTCGCCGGCATGGGCGACCACCCCTGCGCGATGGCGCTTTACGGTGCGATCGTCACCGCGCTCTACAAGCGAGAGCGCACGGGCGAAGGTTCGCATGTCAGCTCCAACCTGATGGCCAACGGCGTTTGGGCGGCCGGTGTGCTGGCCCAGGCGAAGTTATGCGGCGCGAAATTCCAGGAGCGGCGTCCGCGCGAGCGCGCACTGAACGCGGTGACCAATCACTACCGATGCAAGGATGGGCGCTGGCTCATCCTGTCGCTGCTTAACGAGGACCGGCAATGGCCGACGCTTGCCCGCTGCCTCGGACGGGAAGATCTGATCACCGACACGAGATTCTCCACCAGGCCCGACCGCCACGCCCGATCGCTCGAGCTGATCAGGATCTTCGACGACGTCTTTGCCACGCGGGAGCTCGCCGAATGGCGCGCGATACTCGACGGCAACGGCCTGGTGTTCGGCGTGGTCGGCATTCTCGACGATATTCCCACCGACCGGCAGATGATCGAAAACGAGGTGCTGGTGCCGTTTGCCAACGACACCCTGCTGACGATCAACAGCCCGATCTGGATCGACGGCAGCACCAAGGTCAAGCCGCAGCATCCGCCCGGCATCGGCGAACACAGCGACGAGATCCTGCGCGAAGCCGGCTACGACGAGGCGTCGATCCAAACCTTGCGGGCATCGGGCGCGGTGGCGTGAGCCCTCCCCGTGAGGAGGCGCCGGGACCCTGCCGGTAAATTTAAATTTAAGAGACAGGCACGTTAAGCGGGAGCAGGTTTGATCTTTGGCTGGTTGCAAGGAACCTCAGGAGAGACCCATGGGCGAATTTGCCATCCGGGTTTTGGCGCTCGCGATAGGCGCAGCGGCGCTGGTGCTGGTTCCCACGGTCACGCCAGCCACGGCCGCGACGATCAACGGCAAGCATTTCAAGAAGCATAAGAACAAGATCCAAAATGGCCCTGGCTTCGGCGAACCCTGGTCTGCCGGTCGGGCGCGGCCTGTTGCCAGCTCCTCCAGTCAGGCAGGCCCGGTCTGCCCAGGCATCGCCCGAAGTTTCGAGTGCAAGATCTGGCCGCCTCCGTACGAGGATGATCCCGATCGAAAAGTTTCAAGGTTCTGATGGCGGCTAAGCGGACCTAGTGTCCCTAGAGCCTTTTCCGTTTCGATTGAATCGAAACGGGGCTCTAGATTCTTGATTTGACGCGTTTTCTTGACGCGAACCGGTCTCCACTTCGCTTGAAAACGCTCTAGGCTCCGGCCGTCGTCGACGGACGCATGGGCGCCTCAAACGAGGCGCGGGAATCGGCAGCGCGCTTGCCGCTGCCGCCCAACCCTGCGAGCCGGCTCAGGGAATAAGCCGCCAATGCCGCGCACAAGGCGGCGGCGGCCGCAGCCGCGAACACCTCTCCCGCGCTCCATTTCATGGTCAGCAAGACCCCGCCGACCAGCGGTCCGACGATCGAGCCGACCCGGCCGACCCCGAGCGCCCAGCCGACGCCGGTGGCCCTGACCGCGGTCGGATAGAATCCCGCCGCCAGCGCATTGGCGGCGATCTGGCCCCCGACAATGCAAAAGCCGGCCGCGAAAATCGCCATGGTGACGAAAGTGACCGAATGGCCAAGCTGGCCGATCGCGCCGACCGCGAACACGGCGATGAAATAAACCAATGCCAGCGCGCGAAACGAGAAGCGGTCGATAATGCTGCCGAGCGCGAACGTTCCAACCACGCCGCCGACCTGCAGCATCGACCCGATCGCCGCCGCCTCCGATACCGAAGCGCCGAGATCGTTGAGCACTGTCGGCAGCCAGTTCGAGAGGAAATAAATGTCGAGCAGACTCATGAAGAACACGATCCACAGCAGCAGCGTCGTGAGCGTCCTTCCGTCCCTGAAAAGATGCTTGACCGGAATCCCGGCCAACTCCGGCTCATTGACGACGAACCGGGTCGCCGGAGCAAACCCCGCGTTCGGGTTAATCAGCCCGAGCAGCCGCGCGACCCGCGCATCGGCCCGGCCGGTGAGCGCAAGAAACCGCACCGATTCCGGCAATCTCAGCGCCAGGATCGGCGCCAAAAGCAGCGGCGCTACGCCGCCGACGATAAACACCGAGCGCCAGCCGAATTGCGGAATCAGCGCCGCGGCGAGAAGCCCGCCGAGTGCCGCACCGATCGAGAAGCCGACGAACATGATCATGACCATGGTGGCGCGGCGGCGCCGTGGGCTGAATTCTGACGTCAGCGCGATGCCATTGGGCATCGCGCCACCGAGACCGAGGCCGGTCAGAAACCGGATCGCGAACAGCGTGTTGACGTCCTGAACGAAGGCCGTGACCAGCGCGCCAATACCGAAGGTCACCGTGGATAAGATGATGATCTTCTTTCGGCCGACGCGGTCCGCCAAGGGTCCGAAGATCAGCGCGCCGATCATGAGCCCGAACAGGCCCGCGCTGAACACCGGGCCGAGCGCGCCCTTGCCGACGCCCCATTCCCTGGCGAGCACCGGGGCGATGTAGCCGATCGCCGTGGTGTCAAAGCCATCGAGAAACAACACCGCCGCGCAGGTCAGCAGCAGCTTTATTTGAAACCCGCCGACGGGTTGCGCGTCGATATACTCGGCGACATCGACCGGTGAGGCGCTGTTTCCCAGAGTTATCGAAGTCGTCATCGTTCTTCCCCTAACCTCTCCGTCATTGCGAGCCAACGGGTCGGCGCAAAGCGCCGCCCGATGATAAACTCCGCGAAGCAATCCATGACTTGGCTAGATGGATTGCTTCGTCGCTGCGCTCCTCGCAAAGATGGGGTGGACGGCCCCCGACGGCATCAGTGTGCCAGACTGGTGATGTTGATTCGACCATACGAGGGAGCCGTCCATGAGCGAGATTAGCACGATTGGTTTAGATTTGGCGAAG
>Ga0193751_1000041_pt1 | contig 110264 bp, 109 predicted proteins | sample L1c2metaG_FD_143050 | JGI IMG/M metagenome (GOLD analysis project Ga0193751, IMG submission 143050) | Soil microbial communities from a riparian zone of the East river system, Colorado, United States - L1c2 | ecosystem: Environmental > Terrestrial > Soil > Riparian zone | place: USA: East... | reverse complement strand
GCGATCTCCATCAGGGCCCGCGGTCACAGGCCGCATCTCGAGGCCGTATACATGACCGCTCCCCGATTCACTTGCCGAAATACCAAAAAAGCTCTTGCCGAGAGGGGGCCGTCCATACATGACGGTGTAAATCATCCTACGCAGGACTCGCGTCCCTGCACCGACCGCCGCGAGCCCAGCGGTATCGTGCGGAGCTAGCTTGCGATATCGTGATAGCTCGGCGCTTGCCGCGGGTGGCGGCAATGCCCAACTGTTTGGCTTCGAGGAATTTTCCTGCCTGCAATTTTCCCGCCTGCCCTGCCATTCGACCTGAGAGCCCCCAAAAAATGAGCACGCCGTCTAAACTCTTCGAACCCTTTAAGCTTGGCCCGATCACGCTGCCCAACCGCCTGGTGATGGCGCCATTGACCCGCAACCGTGCGGTCGAAGGCCTGGTGCCCAGCCCGTTGGCGATCGAGTATTATGGGCAGCGCGCCTCCGCTGGTCTCTTGATCACCGAAGCAAGCCAGGTTTCGCAACAGGGTCAGGGATATCAGGACACCCCCGGCATCTACTCGAAAGAACAGGTCGCGGGCTGGCGCAAGGTTACCGACCGCGTCCATGAACGCGGCGGCCGCATCTTCCTCCAGCTCTGGCATGTCGGCCGCATCTCGCACACCTCGCTGCAGCCGAATGGCGGCGCGCCGGTCGGACCGTCGGCGATCCGCGCCAAGGGCAAGACCTTTGTCGGCGGCACATTCACCGATATCTCGCAGCCGCGGGCGCTCGAGCTTTCGGAAATTCCGGCCATCATCGAGAGCTTCAAACGCGGCGCCGCCAACGCGCTGGAAGCGGGTTTCGACGGCGTCGAGATCCATGGCGCCAACGGCTACCTGCTGGACCAGTTCGCCAAGGACGGCGCCAACAAGCGCACCGACGCCTACGGCGGCTCCATCGAGAACCGCGCCAGACTGATGCTCGAAGTCACTAAGGCGGTGGCTGCGGAAGCCGGCGCCGAGCGGACCGGCATCCGCATTTCACCGGTGACGCCGGCCAATGACGTCTCCGACTCGAACCCGCAGCCGCTGTTCGACTACATCGTCGATCACCTCAACGCCTTGAAGCTCACCTACATCCACGTCATCGAGGGCGCCACCGGCGGCCCGCGCGACATCGCCCCGTTCGATTACGCGAGCTTGCGCAAGCGCTTCAAGGGCGCCTATGTCGCCAACAACGGTTACGATTTCGATCTCGCCAACAAGGTGCTGTCGGCTGACAAGGCCGACCTGATCGCGTTCGGAAAATTGTTCATCGCCAATCCCGATCTGGTCGAGCGCCTCAAGCGCGGCGCGCCGCTCAATGCGCCCGACAAGGCGACGTTCTATGGCGGCGGCGCCAAGGGGTACACGGATTATCCCTCGCTGGAGGCGGCCGACGCGGCGGAGTAGGCGGCAGGTGCACCCCCTCTCCCCGCTTGCGGGGAGAGGGTTGGGGTGAGGGGGATTCCCCACGAACGCGCTTGCGGAGAGTCCCCCTCACCCGGATTGCTGCGCAATCCGACCTCTCCCCGCAAGCGGGGCGAGGTGAACGTTGAGCGGTTCCTTGGCACCCGCTCTTTGTTCTAGAGTGCCGGTCATGATCCAGCACACGCCAGAGGAAACCGTTCGTCGCGCCACGGCCGCCTTCAATGCCGGCCGCCGCGATGAGGCTTGCCAGCTCTGCGAACAGGGTTTGGTCCGCGCGCCTGGCGACCCCATGCTTAGCCATCTCCTTGCCGCCATCCTGTTTTCCAAGGGCGAGATAGAGGCGGCGTGCGGTCACATCGAGACCAGCCTCGCAACGCGGCCTGACAACGCGGCCGCGCGCCTGCTCGCGGCGCGCATCGCGCGCGCCGCCGGGGATTTCGATAGCGCGCTGTCGCATCTGGATCGGGCGAGCGCGATCGCGCCGCAGCGGGAAGTATTTCTCGAAAAAGCCCGAACGCTCGACCAGGCCGGCCTTCGGCCGCAGGCGCGGCAGGCATGGCGGGCCATCCTGGACGTCATTCCAGCGAGCGTCGAAGCCGCGGCACGGCTCGGACGGCTGACATGGGAAGACGGCGACCCCGCGCTCGCCGCGAAGGCGCTCGAACGCGCCGTGCAGGGCGAAGCGCCCGCTTCGGTCTGGTTCGACCTCGGCCTCGCCCGCCAGGATCTGCGCGATTTTCACGGCGCCGCGCACGCCTACCGCACCGCGATCGAGTTAAAATCCGACCATGCGGAAGCCCTGCTCAATCTCGGCGTCGTGCTGCAGGAAGCGGGCGATCTTGATGGCGCCATGCGGGCTTACGCGACAGCCTATCGCCAGCGTCCCGAGAGCTTCGGCACCATCGCGATGGCGCTGACCTCGGCATCTCACGGCCGCCTCTGGCTCGATGAAGTATCGCTGCGCCGTGCGCTTGGCGGCTAATTCATTCCCGTTTGAACCTGAGCCTTCCAAGCTCGTCATGCCCGGCCTTGCGCCGGGCATCCACGTCTTAGCTGTGCATCGCCAAAGTAAGAGGTGGATGGCCGGGACAAAGGCGAGCGGAAGCGACGCCGTCCTTCGGGCGGCTATGCCCGGCCATGACGAAGATGGAGAAATTATTTTACGCAACAATTGAATCAAGCCCGCCCGCGCGGCGCGCGAAAGCGCTTGCGATAAACGTTGGGGCTGGCCAGCACCTCGGCGACGGTTTTCTCATAGGCCTGCTGATGGGCCGCATCAAAACATTCGAATTCGAGTTGTGGGGTAACGCGCGGCACCGCAAACACTTGCGCCACCGGCGTGCCTCGCGGCAGCACTCCGGAAAACTCCGGCTGCATCCAGACCGCAGGAAAATTGATGCCGCCGTCGTGAAACCGATCGGCGTCGACCAGTCCGGTGATCAGGCGAAACGGCAGGTCGTCGCGATTGACGGGATGGGTGGCAAACAACGACCAACCCGGCTCAAGCTCGATGGTCCAGAAGCTGTTGAACTTGATCGCCGCCTGCCCGTTCCTCGCAAAAGGCGCCTGCGCAAACTGCGCCGCGACGTGAAAGCTCAGGGGCGCGCGGGGATGTCCCGAGGTCGCCGGCTCCGGAATATTCCAGGCCCATGAAAACGAGCCGCGATCGACCGTCACATCGCAGGGAAGCAGGATCAGGACACCGTAGGCCATCGCGTCGACAAAGGGCGGGCATTGCTTCACGGTGCGGATTTCCCGCCCATGGATGTCCGATGACGCTTTCGCCGGCATCGCCCGCAGCCAGTCGGGAAGCATGCCGCGCGCGGCAACCGGCCGCGGCAGATGATCTGACAATGCCGGATCGCAACGAAAGATCATGCGCATGGCGAAACTCCGTGACTGACGGCCCATATGGTGCAGCCACGGCCGGCGACGGTCAACAATGTCAGCCGGTCATTGCGAGCCAACGGGTCGCGCGAACGCGCGCCCGATGACATGCTCCGCGAAGCAATCCATCGAGCCGCGCAAACAGTCTGGATTGCTTCGTCGCTTCGCTCCTCGCAATGACGGCAAACGAAAAGGCCGGGATTGCTCCCGGCCTTGGTTGTTTTGCGTTCCCCGGATGCTGCGCAGCGCGCCGCCCTTTGCGGCGTGGTGCGCTGCTGATCCGGGGCCCATCTGTCTGGCGGCGTGTGGGTCCCGGCTCTGCGAGGCGGCGCAAGAGCGCCGCATCGCGTCCGGGACACGCCTGGTTCTCAATTCAGCGAGGCCCGCTTTGGCGGCGACGCCGGCCACGACTTGATCAGCGTGTCGTAGTCGACGGTTTCGCCTTTCGGCTTCTCGTTGGCGAGCTTGCGCTGGGGCGCGATGTTGCCTTCCTTGGCCGACTTCGCAAACCAGTGCTCGGCCGTTTCCTTCTTGTTCATCTTCGGCCCGCAGGCGCCCTGCACGCCCGACTTCTCCAGCCGTTCCATCACCGAATCCTGCGCTGCGGCAAGCGAATCCATGGCCGCTTGCGGCGTCTTTGCACCGGACGACGCATCGCCGATGTTCTGCCACCACAATTGTGCGAGCTTCGGATAATCCGGCACGTTGTTGCCGGTCGGGGTCCACTGCACGCGCGCCGGCGAGCGGTAGAACTCGATCAGCCCGCCGAGTTTCGGCGCGCGCTCGGTGAACGACTTGTCCCAGATGTCGGACTCGCGGATGAAGGTGAGACCGACATGGCTTTTCTTCAAGGACACCGTCTTCGAAACGATGAACTGTTCGTAGAGCCAGGCCGCCTTGCGGCGGTCGAGCGGGGTCGACTTCAAGAGCGTCGCCGAGCCGACATCCTGATAACCGAGTTTCATGCCTTCCTTCCAGTAGGAACCATGCGGCGACGGCGCCATCCGCCACTTCGGCGTGCCGTCGGCATTCATGACCGGCAGACCGGGCTTGACCATGTCGGCGGTGAAGGCGGTGTACCAGAAGATCTGCTGGGCGATCGCGCCTTGCGCCGGCACCGGTCCCGATTCGGAGAAGGTCATGCCTTGCGCCTGCGGCGGGGCATACTTCTTCATCCAGTCGAGATATTTGACGATCGAATAGACCGCCGCCGGACCGTTGACGTCGCCGCCGCGCTCGACCGAGGAGCCGACCGGACGGCAGCCTTCCATGCGGATGCCCCATTCGTCGACCGGAAGCCCGTTCGGAATGCCCTTGTCGCCGTTGCCGGCCATCGACAACCACGCATCGGTGAAGCGCCATCCCAGCGAGGGATCCTTCTTGCCGTAGTCCATGTGGCCATAGACCCTGACGCCGTTGATTTCCTTGACGTCATTGGTGAAGAAGTCGGCGATATCCTCATAGGCCGACCAGTTCACGGGAACGCCGAGGTCGTAGCCATACTTGGCCTTGAACTTGGCTTTGTAGTCGGGATTGGAGAACCAGTCGTAGCGGAACCAGTAAAGGTTCGCGAACTGCTGGTCGGGCAACTGGTAGAGATGCCCGTTCGGCGCCGTGGTGAAGGACTTGCCGATGAAGTCGTTGACATCGAGCCCGGGATTGGTGACGCCCTTGCCCTCCCCGGCCATCCAGTCCGTCAGATCGACGGCCTGCCCGTAACGGAAATGCGTTCCGATGAAATCCGAATCGTTGATCCAGGCGTCGTAGACATTCTTGCCCGATTGCATCTGGGTTTGAATCTTCTCCACGACGTCGCCTTCCTGGATGATGTCGTGCCTGACCTTGATGCCCGTGATCTCCTCGAACGCCTTGGCCAGCGTCCTTGATTCATACTCGTGGACGGTCAGGGTCTCGGAGACCGCGTTGATCTCCATCCCCTTGAACGGTTCAGCGGCCTTGATGAACCACTGCATTTCCTTCATCTGGGCGTCTTTGGACAACGTCGAAGGTTGAAATTCGGTGTCGATCCATTTCTTGGCGGCCGCTTCATCGGCGAAAGCAGGCCAGGTCATCGCAGGCGACGCTGCCATCAGCGCCAGCGCGCTTGTCATCATCAGGATGCGTGTCCTTCTCGTAGGACTTTTGCTCATCTCCAAGTTTCGCATGGTGGTTCCTCCGTTGCAGCGACAAACATATTCAGGCCCGGGTTGATCCCGGATCTGCTCTTATTCGCTTCCCTCAAACGGTGCGGAATATTGCAACCGCGGAAACAAGCGAAATCACGGTGGCGAACCAGAGGCTCGACAATTCAATTCCTCCTCCGACCGGCAGCGTCGCAACCGTGTCGGTGCCGACAAGGCCAATCCACAGCAAATGAATCACGGCGGCCATAATCAGTGAAATAAACAAACGATCGCCGCGCGTGGTCGGGATGCGCAAGATTCCGACACGCTCGGCTTCCGGATAGGCGATCGCGAGCGACGTCATGACCGCAAGCGTCGTCACCAGCAGCGCGAAGAAGATCGCGGTCGGCGGCGTCCAGGCCATCCATGCGATGCTTTCCATGGCGACCTCCTACACCCTGCCGAGCGCGAAACCGCGCGCGATGTAATTGCGGACGAACCAGATCACCAGCGCGCCGGGAATGATGGTCAACACGCCGGCCGCCGCCAAAAGGCCCCAATCCATTCCGGCCGCCGAGACGGTGCGGGTCATGACCGCGGAGATCGGCTTGGCGTCCACCGCGGTCAGCGTCCGGGCCAGCAGCAATTCGACCCAGGAGAACATGAAGCAGAAGAACGCCGCCACCCCGATGCCGCTCGCGATCAACGGCACCAGGATCTTGACGAAGAAGCGCGGGAACGAATAGCCGTCCAGAAATGCGGTCTCGTCGATCTCGCGCGGCACGCCGGATACGAATCCTTCGAGGATCCAGACCGCGAGCGGCACGTTAAAGATGCAGTGCGCCAGCGCCACCGCCCAGGGCGTATCGAACAGGTTGATCGCCGAATAAAGATTGAAGAACGGCAGCGCGTAGACCGCGGCCGGCGCCATCCTGTTCGACAACAGCCAGAAGAACAGATGCTTGTCGCCGAGAAAACGATAGCGCGAAAATGCGTAAGCCGCCGGCAGCGCCACCGAGATCGAGATCACGGTGTTGATGACCACGTATTTCAGCGAATTGAGGTAGCCGGAATACCAGCTCACGTCGGTGAAGATGCGCATGTAATTGGCAATGGTCGGCTGATGCGGCCACAACGTCATGGTCGAAACGATCTCGCCATTGGTCTTGAAGCTCATATTGATCAGCCAATAGATCGGCAGCAGCAGGAAGACCAAAAACAGCGAGAGGATGAGGCGGCGGCCGGGAATCGAATGCATCATGCGACTCCCTTCTCGACCTGGCGCCCGGCGCCGGCATTGGTCATGACGGTGTAGAACACCCAGCAGACGATGATGATGATCAGGTTGTAGACCAGCGACAGCGCGGCCGCCTTGCCGAGGTCGAATTGGCCGAGCGCGATCTTGACGAGTTCGATGGAAACGAATGTTGTCGAGTTGCCGGGCCCGCCGCCGGTCACGACGAACGGCTCGGTGTAAATCATGAAGCTGTCCATGAAGCGCAACAGCACCGCGATCAGGAGCACGCGATTCATCTTCGGCAGCTGGATCGCGGTAAAAACCGCCCAGCGCGACGCGCCATCGATCTGGGCCGCCTGATAATAGGCGTCGGGTATCGATTTCAGCCCGGCGTAGCACAACAGCGCCACCAGGCTCGTCCAGTGCCAGACATCCATCACGATGACGGTGGCCCAGGCGTCGAAATCGTTGGAGACGTAGTTGTAGTTGATCCCGAGATTGTTCAGCACATAGCCGAGCAGGCCGATGTCGGGACGGCCGAAAATCTGCCAGATGGTTCCGACCACGTTCCATGGAATGAGCAGCGGCAGCGCCAGGATCACGAGACACGCCGCCACGCTCCAGCCCTGCCGCGGCATCGACAGCGCGACCACGATTCCAAGCGGCACCTCGATCGCGAGGATCACGGCGGAGAAAAAAAGGTTGCGCCAGAGGGAAGCCAGGAACCGTTCACCGAGGTCGGTCGAGGGATCAAGCAATTCCTTGAACCAGCCGACGCCGTTCCAGAAGAACTGGTTGTTGCCGAACGTGTCCTGCATCGAGTAGTTCACCACCGTCATCAACGGCAGGATGGCCGAGAACGCGACCACCAAAAACACCGGCAGCACCAGGAACCAGGCCTTCTGGTTGACGGTCTTGTCCATCACGCCGTTCCCTCCACCAGGAGGCTGTCGGCATAGACGTGCACGTGCGACGGGTCGAACACGAGCCCCGCGGCATTGCCGGGCACGGAAAATCCCGGCGGCACCCTGGCGGCAAATTTTGCGTCACCGATGCGGACGCGGGCGAACCGAACGCGTCCCAAATCGTCGATCCGCTCGATGTCGGCCGTGAGCAGGCCGGGGGCCGGCGGCGCGACGTTGACGAATTCCGGCCGCACGCCGATCTCGATTTTCGCTTCCCGCGGCAGGCGATCGTAGCTACGGTTTAGCGCAATGGTGTGACCGTCGATGCGCGCCTCGCGCCCCCTGACCTCGCCCGGCACGATGTTCATGCCGGGCGAGCCGATGAAGTAGCCGACGAAAGTATGCGCCGGCTTGTCGAACAATTCCGCCGGCGTCCCGCTCTGCACCACGCGGCCGTCATGCATCACGACTACGGTGTCGGCGAAGGTCAGCGCCTCGGTCTGGTCGTGGGTGACATAGATCATCGTCAAATCGAGATCGCGGTGCAGCGCCTTGAGTTTCGACCGCAATTGCCACTTCAATTCGGGATCGATCACCGTCAGCGGCTCATCGAACAATACGGCTGCGACATCGGAACGGACCAGTCCGCGGCCGAGCGAAATCTTCTGCTTGGCGTCGGCGGTCAGCCGCTGCGCTTTACGCGCGAGATACGGCGCAAGGTCGAGCAGGTTGGCGATCTCGGCCACCCGCGTCTCGATCTCGGCCTTCGGCACGCCGCGATTTTTCAGCGGGAAGGCCAGATTTTGCCCGACCGTCATGGTGTCGTAGATCACCGGAAACTGGAACACCTGTGCGATGTTGCGCTTTTGCGTTGACAATGGCGTGATGTCGACGCCATCAAACAGGATCTTGCCGCGCGACGGCGTGACGATCCCCGAGATCAAATTGAGCAGAGTGGTCTTGCCGCAGCCCGACGGCCCGAGCAGCGCATAGGCTCCGCCCTGCCGCCAAGTCATCGAAATCGGCTTCAACGCAAAGGATTCAAGCGCGGCATGATTGCCGCTGTAGGAATGCGCGAGATCGACGAGGTCAATGCGGGCCATGCGGCATCTCCCTCACATCGCGCCCGGCGCGGCGACCAGACGGCCTGCCGTGTCGAACACAAACACGTTGTTCGGATCGAGCACGGCGTCCAGCACATGTCCAGGCGGATATTCGTGCACGCCCTGCAGCACGGCGACCCAATTGGAGGCGTCGCGATTGAGATGCACGAAACTTTCCGAGCCGGTGATTTCGGTGACCGTCACCGTGGCCTGGAAGGCGTGACGGCCGACGATGCCGTTGGCGACTTCAAGCTGGTGGGCACGGAAGCCGACGCGATAGGCGCCATCGTCCAGCTTCGCGTAGAGTCCGGCTGCCGGCGCCTGCACGCCACCGGCATATTGCACCGAGCCATTCTTTTTTTCGATCCCGACAATGTTGAGCGGTGGATCGGAAAATACCTGGGCGACGCGCAAGCTGTCGGGATGGCGATAAACCTTCGGTGTCGGGCCTGCCTGCAACACCTGCCCCTCCCACATGCAGATGGTGCGGCCGCCGAGCAACAGCGCCTCGGACGGCTCGGTGGTGGCATAGACGAAGATCGCGCCGGAGGCCTCGAAGATGCGCGGCAATTCGGTGCGCAATTCCTCGCGCAGCTTGTAGTCGAGATTGGCGAGCGGCTCGTCGAGCAGCACCAGATCGGCGCCCTTCACCAGCGCGCGGGCGATCGCGGTGCGTTGCTGCTGGCCGCCGGACAATTGCAGCGGCGTCCGGTTCAGATAAGGCTCGAGCTGCAGGAGCCTTGCGGCCTCCTGCACGCGTTTCTCGATTTCCTCGCGCGGCCGGCGCTGTACCCGAAGCGGCGAAGCAATGTTTTCGTAGACGGTGAGCGAAGGGTAGTTGATGAATTGCTGATAGACCATCGCCACCGAGCGCTGCCGCACATCGGCGCCGGTGACGTCCTTGCCGTCGACGAGGACGCGGCCTGATGCCGGTCTGTCGAGGCCGGCGAGCAGCCGCATGATCGATGTCTTGCCCGACAGCGTCGGGCCCAGCAGCACGCTCAGGGTGCCGCGCTCGAGCGTCAGCGAGACATCGCGGATGGTCGCAATGCCATCGACCGTTCGCGTGACCCGTTCCAGCGCAACACTCATGTCCGCCCCCCTGCTTCCAGCAAGGGCCCTTCGGGGGAAGCGCGATGGGCGGAGATCCAGTCGTCGATGGCGGCAATTTCCGAGGGCGCCAGACGCAATCCAAGCTTGGATCGCCGCCATACAATGTCTTCGGCGGTGCGAGCCCACTCCGTTTGCATCAGATACCTGAGCTCGGCTTCGGTCAGGCTCGCGCCAAACGACCGGCCGAGATCGGCAGCCGATTTCGCACCGCCGAGCAGCTTCGTGGCGCGCGTGCCGTAGGCATGCGCGAGCCGGTTGGCATGCGCTGCGTTGAGGAATGGATAGTTGCGCACGAGTTCCGCCGACAGGGCTGCGACATCCGAGACATCCATGTCGCCGCCGGGCAGCGGCGATTTTCCGGTCCAGCCTTCGCGCGCTTTGGTGCCGTTCAGATAAGGTGCGAGCTTTTCAAGTGCTTCCTCGGCGAGACGGCGATGGGTGGTGATCTTGCCGCCATAGATCGACAGCAGCGGCGCGCCGCCGGGCGTATCGAGCTCGAACACATATTCGCGCGTCGCCGCCTTGGCTTCGCTCGCGCCATCATCATAGAGCGGGCGAACCCCGGCATAGGTCCAGACCACATCCGCAGGTGTGACCGGCTTCGCCAGATATTCGCTGACCGCGGCGCAGAGATATTCGATCTCCTCGCGCGAGGCTTTCACCTTGGCCGGGTCGCCCTCGTAATCGCGATCGGTGGTGCCGATCAGCGTGAAATCGTCCTGGTAGGGGATGACGAACACGATCCGGCCGTCGCTGTTCTGGAACATGTAGGCGCGGTCGTGGTCATAGAGTTTGCGCACGACGATGTGCGAACCCTGCACCAGCCGCACCTTGGCGCGCGCGTTGACGCCTGAGCCCGACGCCAGCACCTCTTCGACCCAGGGCCCGCCGGCATTCACCAGGACGCGGGCGCGGATGGTCGAGCGGGCGTGGGTAAGAGCGTTCTCGACCGTGACCTGCCAAATTCCATCCCGCTGCCGGATCTCGACCGCGCGCGAGCGGGTGTGGATTTCAGCGCCGCGGTCGGCGGCGTCGCGCGCGGTGAGGACCACCAGCCGCGCGTCGTCGACGAAGCAGTCGGAATATTCAAAGCCGCGGGTGTAGCGATGGGGAACGAGCGGCGTTCCGACTTCGTCACGGGCAAGATCAACCGAACGCGTTGGCGGCAGCAGGTGCCGGCCGCCGATATGGTCGTAAAGGAACAGTCCAAGCCGCAACAGCCAGGCCGGGCGCAAGCCGTCATGGTGCGGCAGCACGAAACGAAGCGGGCGGATGATGTGCGGGGCGATCCCCCACAGGATTTCGCGCTCGATCAGCGCCTCGCGGACCAGCCGGAACTCGTAATATTCGAGATAGCGTAGTCCGCCGTGCACGAGTTTGGTCGAGTAAGACGACGTCCCGCTCGCCAAATCATTCATTTCACAAAGGAAAACCGAGTTTCCACGCCCGGCCGCATCGCGCGCGATACCGCAGCCGTTGACGCCGCCCCCAATGATTGCGAGGTCGAAAATCCCGTCCAAAAGCGCTCCCCGGCGTTCGCCTATTCATTTTGGCGATTTTACTTTCGTTTTGGATTAAATCACAACCAAATGCGAAAGCAACAACGAAAGGGGGATACCCAAGGTCGTCTAGCGTAGGCGCGTCACTGTCGACACAACCTCCACGACCGGCTCGTCAATCTCTTGAGACTTCGGCATCGCCTCGATCACCTGGATGCCGCGGGTGTGGCAGATAGTGGCGAGTCCCGCCGGCAGCGCGACGTCGGTCACAAAGGTGTTGATCTGGCTGATATCGGCGATCCGCACCGGCGCGCTGCGGCGCAGTTTGGTGGAGTCGGCGACCAACATCACGCTGCGCGCATTGGCGATGATGGCTTGCGCGGCCTGCACCTCGCGATAATCGAAATCGAGCAGCGCGCCCTCCTCGTCGATCGCGGAAGCGCCGATGATGGCGTAGTCGACCTTGAACTGGCCGATCAGGCTGGTCGCGGTCGAGCCGATCACCGCGCCGTCGGCGCGGCGCACAGCACCGCCCGCCACGATCACCTCGATGCGCGGGTGCCGGTAAAGCAGCATCGCGACATTGAGGTTGTTGGTGATGACCAGCAAATCCTCATGCGAGGTGAGCGCGCTGGCGACCTCTTCGGTGGTGGTGCCGATGTTGATGAACAGCGAGCAGCCATTCGGGATCAACGCCGCTGCGGCTGCCCCGATCGCCTTTTTCTCCTCGGCGGCGACGAAGCGGCGCGCCTCATAGGCGAGGTTCTCGACGCCGGAGGCGATGATGGCGCCACCGTGAATGCGCGTCAGCGAGCGGTGATCGCAGAGATCGTTGAGATCCTTGCGGATGGTCTGCGCCGAGACCTCGAAACGCCGGGCGAGATCTTCCACCATCACCCGGCCATGGGCGCGGGCGATATTGAGGATCTCGGTCTGGCGGTTCGAAAGCATGGTCTTAGGGCACCTTGAGGAGGCAAAGGTTCCCCATGGTGCGGCGGTTATGGCATCCCGTCAACGCGGCAGATTTGCCGTAACGGCGGCGCGATACCGGAAAGCCGGATTACGGTTAAAGGCCGGCCGCCGAACGGCCCTCACCGCAGGCATGGATGGCCGCGCCGATGGCCGTATCCAATTCACAAATTAGTGCGAAGGCGCGGGAATGTTTGTTCCGGCCCGGTGTGACATCATCAAGGTAGCGGCAGAGGATTTCACTAACCCCTTCGGGAGACGCGCATGAGCAAGTTTGCGATCCGGCTTTTGACGCTGGCAATGTACGCCACCGCGATAGTGGCCCTTCCCATGATCACGCCGGCCAAGGCCGCGGGCGGCGGCAGCGATCCATCGCCGCCGGCGGAGGGCAGCAAGGAAGTTAAGAAAAAGAAGAAGAACGACAAGAGCTCGAGCATCGACGATCCCAAGTTCATCGAGGGCTATCGCACGGCCTACGCCACGATTTACGATCGCAACGACTACGCTTCCGCCATCGCGCAGTTGAAGGCGCTCGGCCAGGACGACCGCGCCGACGTCGCCAATCTGATCGGCTATTCCTATCGCAAGCTCGGCGACTACAAAGTCTCGCAGATCTGGTATGAGCGCGCGCTGCAGGCCGACCCCAACCACGTGCGGACCTGGCAGTATTATGGCCTGTGGCAGCTCGAACAGGGCAACCGCGATCAGGCGCAATATCACCTCGGCCGCATCCAGCAGATCTGCGGCACCGATTGCGCCGAATATAAATCGCTGGCGATGGCGCTCGAAAAGCCGACGGGGACCGGTCTCGTCTACTGATTTTCGGCGACGAGAACGTGGCCGGCGCAGGCTCTGGTCGCGCAGGCCAGTCAGCGGTTAGGCTGAACCGCTGTCGGTTCGATGGCGGCACTCGCTGAGGGACCGGGCTTTACGCAACCAGCGTCAATCCACGGTTGGCGAGAAGCAGCGCCGCACGCTCGGCCTCGCGGGCGCTGCGAAACACCTGGCCTTCCATCGAATTGAACTGGTGGGAAGCGGCAAAAAACCGGTAGCCCTCGCGATCGCGTAAGACAATTCCCGCGGCCTGCGAGCGAACTTCGATGATGTAAGTGTCTGACATTTCCAACCAGGTTCACTTTTGAGCGCGCGGACAACGGCGCAGGCGAGAAATAGTTCCGCGGCGAGAACCAAGGTGCAGCGCAGCGGCACGGCCCCGATGCCAGCCGGCCGCGCCGCATCCACAAAAACACTCACAAATTAGTGCCTTGGCCACCGGGAATGTTTGCCCCCAAGCGGGGTGACATCCGATGGGCATCGGCATAGGATGGCCCCACCACATCGGGAGAGGCGCATGAGCAAATTTACGATCCGGCTCTTGACACTGGCCATCTTTGCGACGGCGGTGGCGGCCGTTCCCATGCTCACCCCAGCCAAGGCCGCAACCAGCAACAGTGAAACGAAGAAAAAGCATAAAAAGATAAGCCCCAACGGCGCCGCCGAGGCTCCCCGGTCTTCTACTCAGTATCCGCCCAACATGTCCGATGATCCCGGTCGAAAGGTGGCCTGGTGAATCCTGAAAGCACGTGGGCTCGACCTGCGCAAGAATCGATGCCGGATCGGCGCGCCTAGCAGTTTTTAAGCGAAGTGGAGACCGGTTTGCGCCAAGAAAACGCGTCAAATCAGGAATCTAGAGCCCCGTTTCGATTCAATCGAAACGGAAAAGGCTCTAGACCACGCACAAGCCCTTAAGCCGAGATCGGCGGCTGATCGTGCTGGACGGCTTGCGGATGGCCCTGATCGTCGATCGCGACATAGGTGAAGTTGCCGTCGGTCACCAGGATCGACTGCATCTCCTTGCGGCGCACCACCCAGGCTTCGAGGTGGACCGTGATCGATGTTTTGCCGATCTTGACCAGATTGGCATGGACGGAAACCAGATCGCCGACAAACACGGGTTTGCGGAAATTCATCGCCTCGATCGCAACGGTGACGGTTCGCGATTTTGCGATCTTGGATGCGAAAACGCCGCCGCCGATATCCATCTGGCTGAGCAGCCAGCCGCCGAAGATATCGCCGTTCTGGTTGGTGTCGGCCGGCATCGCCAGCGTGCGGATGCAGAGATCGCCGCACGGTTCGGTTTCCGTAACCGGCGGGGCGTGAACGGCTTGGGTGTCGGTCATGTCTGAAGGGGCCCGTCAAAAAACAGATTCGGAATTTGCGTTATTTGAAACTATCCCAGCCCGCATCCGGCGTGAACCGGCCGCCGAACTTTTCGGCAAGCGCGCGCAAGGTCGAGACCACATCTTCCGCACCGCGGGTTCGCGCGTAATTTAACGGACCGCCGCGAAACGGCGCGTAGCCGGTGCCGAAAATCATGGCGCCATCGACGCTGTCGGGATTGTCGACAATACCCTCGCGCAAGCAGGCGACGCAGACGTTCGACATCGGCAGCACCAACCGATCGATCATTTGCGCGGTCGGCTGGACTGCGGCCGCCGTAGCCGACCTCTTGTCGGCCTTGCCATCTTTCCAGAAATAGAACCCCTTGCCGGTCTTGCGGCCGAGTTCGCCCTTGGCGACCTTCTCGCGCAGCCATGCCGGCGTCGGCGGCAGCAGGTCGCCGAATTTGGTGCGCAGCATGTCACCGACAGCGAGGCAGATATCGAGCCCGACCTGATCGGCGAGCTCGATCGGTCCCATCGGCATGCCGAACTTTTCCGCGGCCGCATCGATGGTGACCTTGTCGATGCCTTCGTCCAGCATCACCATCGCTTCCAGCATGTAAGGCGTCAGCGCGCGGTTGACGACAAAACCCGGCGAACTCTTGACCGGCAGCGGCAGGCGGTCGATGGCGCCGACAAAGGCCAGCGCCTGCTTCAGGAGTTGCGGATCGCTGCCGTCATGACTGACGACCTCGACCAGCTGCAACCGCGAGACCGGGTTGAAAAAGTGCAAACCGACCAACCGCTCCGGCGCTTTCAGCGTCGTTCGCAAGTCCTGTAGCGGAATGCTCGAAGTGTTGGTGGCGAGAATCGCGCCCGGCTTCATTCGCGGCTCGAGCCCGGCATAGACCTTCTGCTTTAGTTCGAGTTTTTCCGGCACCGCTTCGATGATCAAATCGGCGCTGCGCACGCCCTCGCCGTCGAGATCGGGAACCAGCCGGTCCAGCGCATCACGGATATCGGTGGGTTTGCGCATGATCTTGCCGAACAGATCGGCTGCCCGCTTCATCGCACCCGCAATCGGCTCCGGCTTCATGTCGGCGAGCGTCACCCGAAGGCCCTGATTGGCGCACCAGGCCGCGATGTCGCCACCCATCGCGCCGGCGCCGATGACGTGGACATGGCCGATGTTGTCACCGCCGCCGGCAAGCTTCCTCATCTGGTCGCGCAGGAAGAATACCCGGATCAGGTTCTGCGCCGTCGGCGTCACCATCAGATGGGCGAACGAGCTCTTCTCGGCGGCCAGCATCGCGGCCTTGTCGCCGCCGTGCTTTTCCCAGAGATCGATCAGCCCGAAAGGTGCGGGGTAATGTTCGGGCGACGCCGCCTTTGCCGCCTCGGCCCGCATGCGCGAGGCGAGAAAACCTCGCGCCGGGCCCGAATTGAGAATGGTGATCAGAACACCCGGACGGGCGCGTTTCAGGCGGCCGAACACCGCATCCCTCACGGCGTTGCGAACATGCCGTTCCTGCGCCACCGCATCGACAAGCCCGAGCGACTTCGCCTTGCGCGCGTCGATGGTTTTGCCGGTCAGCATCAGCGTCATCGCCTGCATCGGATTGACCAGACGGGTGAAGCGCGCGGTGCCGCCGAGACCGGGGTGCAGGCCGAGCATCACCTCCGGAAAACCGAAGCGCGCCCCGTCGATCGCGATCCGCGCCTGACAGGCGAGCGCGACTTCCAGCCCGCCGCCGAGACAAAAGCCATGGATCACCGCCACGGTCGGAATCTTCAGGGCTTCGAGACGATCGATGACCGCATGCGCCTGGCCGATGGCGGTTTCGACCGGGCGCGGATCGGTCGCGCCACGGAACTCGTTGACATCGGCGCCGGCGATGAAGCCGGAGGTCTTCGCCGAACGAATGACGAGCCCGGTCGGCCGTTCGCTCTCCAGCGCCGCCAGCACCGAATCGAGTTCTGCGATCACCTCGCCCGACAGCGTGTTGGCGCTGGCGCCTTGCCGATCAAACAATAGCCAGGCGATGCCGTCGGCATCCCGCGTCAATTTGAAATTCCGGTAGGGACCGCTTGCCGCAGGCTTCGGCCCAAGCTCCAGCACCCGATCGGTGAGGACGTCCATGATCTTGCTGTCCATGGCGTTCCCTATACCGTCTCGATCAACATGGCGCCGCCCTGCCCGCCACCGATACATTCGGTGGCGATGCCGCGTTTGGTGCCGAGCCGCTTCATCGCGTTGACGAGATGCAGCACGATGCGGTTGCCGCTGCAGCCGACGGGATGGCCGAGGCTGATGGCGCCGCCATCGACATTGAGCCTGGCGTGGTCGATCTGCCCGGCGGCAGCTTCCAGGCCCAAAATCTCGCGGCAGAATTTTTCGTCGCCCCACGCCGCAAGGCATCCCAGCACCTGGGTGGCGAAGGCCTCGTTCAATTCCCAGGTCTCGATATCCGCGAGCGACAATCGGTTACGCTTCAGAATTTCGCTCGCCGACAGTACCGGACCGAGCCCCATGATCGAGGGATCGAGCGCCGACCATTGGCTGTCCAAGATCACGGCCTTTGGCGTCAGGCCATGCTCTTTCACGGCGTCTTCCGAAGCGAGGATCACCCAGGACGCGCCATCGGTAATCTGCGAGGAGTTGCCGGCGGTGACCTGGCCCCAGGGCCGCTCGAACACCGGCTTTAATGCAGCCAGCTTCTCCGGCGTGGAATCCGGCCGCACGCCATCGTCGTGATCGTAGAATTGGCCATCGCGCGCAAACGCGGTCTCGACCTCGCCCTTGAGGAATCCCTGCGCTTGTGCGTTGGCGAGCCGCTTGTGGCTTTCGGCGGCATAGGCATCCGACTGCGCGCGGGTGATGCCGAAGAGATGGCCGACCACCTCGGCGGTCTGCCCCATGTTGAGTTCGGTGATCGGATCGGTCAAGCCCCGCTCGAGACCGATCACCGGCTTGAAATAAGCTGGCCGCGCCTTGGCGATCGCGGCCAGCTTGGCGAGGATGCCCTTGGCGCCAGCCAGGCCTGCAAACCAGCGCACCCCCTGCTGCGGCCACACCAGCGGGGCATAACTGAGGGCCTCCGAGCCGCCGGCCAGAATCAAATCCGAAACGCCCTCGCGGATATAGCGGAACGCCGTATCGATCGACTGCATGCCAGAGCCGCAATTGATCTGCACCGTGAAGGCCACCATAGCTTCGCCCATGCCGAGCCTAAGCGCTGCGACGCGCGCCGGGTTCATCTCGTCGGCAATGACATTGACGCAGCCGAGGATGACCTGATCGAAGGCCGTGGGCGCGAAGGGTTGCCGCACCAGCAGCGGCCGGCCGCACTGGACCGCAAGATCGACCGGCGTGAAGGGTCCCGGCCCGCTGCGCGCCTTCAGAAACGGCGTCCGGCTGCCGTCGACGATGAAGACCGGCCGCGCCATCAGCTCGCCGCCCTCGTTTCGCCGATTTCCCCAAAGAATTGATGGACATCCGCGGGTTTCTTGAAGATCGGCGAAAGCGCTTCGGGTGCGAAATCATCGACCTCGATCACTTTCGCAACGGCTTCACGCGCTGCGGCAATCTGATTGCCTTCGGCTTCCGTGATCACGCCCCGCTTCACCGCCTCCTGCCAGTCATGGATACGCGCGGCGTGCATTCGCTTGGCAATCGCGTCCGTGCCGGTGACAAGCAGGAACGCTTTCTCCAGCCGGGCGACGCCGCCGTCATCGTCGACCTGCGATAGATCGGGCGTCAAACGATCGCGCGCCGCCGACGGCTCTAGCACGAGCTGCGCGCATTCGTGCACCACGCGGTCGGAGGGGCCGAGCACGCGGGCCCCCAACGGCTGGATCAGGAATGCGAGGATGAGGCCGATCAATCGGTTCGGCAAATTCGCCAGGATTTCGGCGAAACGGTTCTCGATGGTGCGGAAGCCGCTTGCCATGCACCATTCGAGCGCGGCAAAATCCGCAGCCTGGCGGCCTTCGTCCTCCCAGCGTTTCAACGCGGCCGACAGCAGATACAGTTCCGACAGAATGTCGCCGAACCGCGCGGACAGCATTTCCTTGCGCTTGAGCGCGCCGCCCAGCGTCAATAGCGCCATGTCGGCGCACAGCGCAAAGGCCGACGAGTAACGCGAGAGCTGGCGATAAAATCGGCTGGCCGCTCCCGCCTCGGGCGCGGGCGCGAAAATCCCGCCGCTCCAGCTGCGGCCCCAGGCCCGAAACAGCGTGACCACGCTGTGACCGACGTGCTGCCAGAATGCCCTGTCAAAGGCGTCCAACCCGCGGGCCGGATCCGCCTCGCCAAGCGCATTCATCTCTTGCAGCAAATAGGGATGCGCGCGGATCGCGCCCTGCCCGAACACGATCAGGTTGCGGGTCAGGATATTGGCGCCCTCCACCGTGATGCCGACCGGCACCGAACGATAGAGATTTCCCAGGTAATTTTGCGGACCGTCGATCACGGCCTTGCCGCCATGGATATCCATTGCGTCGTCGATCGCGATCCGCATCCGCTCGGTCGCCTGCAGCTTCATGATGCCGGAAATAACCGCCGGGTGATGGCCCTGATTGAGCGCGGCACAGGTCAGCCGCCGCGCCGCGTCGAGCAGATAGGCTGTCGCCGCGATCCGGGCGAGCGGCTCCTCGATGCCTTCGAATTTGCCGATGGCGATGCCGAACTGCTCGCGGATCCGCGCATAAGCACCGCTGGTTCGCGCCGCATAGGCCGCACCCGCCGCCGACAATGACGGCAGCGAGATGCCGCGCCCGGCGGCCAGCGCCGTCATCAGCATTTTCCAGCCCTGACCGAGCCGCGTTTGCCCGCCGATGATGTAGTCCATCGGGATGAAAACGTCCTTGCCCCAGTTCGGCCCGTTCTGGAACACCTGCATCGCCGGTAGATGACGACGCCCGATCGAAACGCCGGGAAGATCGGTCGGGATCAACGCCACGGTGATGCCGAGTTCGCCCTCGGTGCCGACCAGATGATCGGGATCGTAAGCCTTGAAGGCGAGCCCCAAGAGCGTCGCGACCGGGCCGAGCGTGATATAGCGCTTGTGCCAGTTGAGGCGGAGCCCCAGCACCTCGCGGCCCTCGAAATTGCCTTGGCAGATGACGCCGGTGTCGATCATCGAGGCCGCATCGGAGCCAGCCTCGGGGCTGGTCAGCCCGAAGCAGGGGATATCGCGGCCGTCGGCCAGGCGCGGCAGCCATCGCTCCTGCTGCTCCCTGGTGCCAAAGCGCATCAAGAGCTCTCCCGGCCCGAGCGAATTCGGCACCATCACCGTGACCGCGGCGGTCAGCGAACGCGACGAGAGCTTGCGCACCACTTCCGAATGCGCGTAGGGCGAGAAGCCGAGCCCGCCATATTCCTTGGGGATGATGATGCCGAAGAATTTCTTGCGCTTGATGAAGTCCCAGGCCTCGCCCGGGAGGTCGCGCCATTCCCAATTGATCTTCCAGTCGTCAAGCATCGCGCAGAGTTCGTCGACCGGACCGTTGAGGAAGGCCTTCTCCTGTTCCGTCAGCGTTGCCGGCGCATGACTGAGCAGTTTCGACCAGTCGGGATTACCGGTAAAAAGGTCGGCGTCCCACCAGACATCGCCGGCCTCCAGCGCCTCGCGCTCGGTATCCGACATGACCGGCAATACGCCCCGCGCCCAGGAAAAGATTGGCTTGGTGATGAAGTCGCGGCGGAAGGAGCTCATGGGCTAAAGTCCTCATGGTCGGCGCTGGCGGCAAAGATGCGGCAGCATACACATATGCCAACAGGCGGCTCACTCTAGCGGAAGGCGTCAGACTTGGTTGATACTTCGCATTGAAAATAAAGCGAAATTGATGCGGAGCCGGGTTTGGCAGATAACGGCGGGCCGCCGCGACGGTTCCGAAACGCGATCAGCAACTTAACGGCAGATCACGATCCGATTCGAGTGTGTCGGATCGTAATCTCATCTCCTTGTTAGAGCATGATCTTTTCGGAGAACCAGCTTCCACTTTGCGCTAACGCGGCCCTTCGGGTCCGGATCATGCTCGCTCAATCCGGCCGGGTCATCTCGAACATGGCATCCTGCCGGATTTCGAAATAGTCGCCCCGGCGGCCGGCGCGCACGATCGGCCGCGCCAGCGCGGTCTGATAGACGCCGTCCTTGATAAAGGCCCTGTCGATGTGCACGGCGACGACCTCGCCGAGCGTGAGCCAGGCCTGCGCCTTCCTGCCGTCGGCGCCCTGGAGCTGGACGATCTGCGACACTTTGCACTCAAACGACACCGGGCTTTCCGCGACCCTCGGTACGTTGACGAGTCTGCAAGGCGCTTCCGTTAACTTGGCGATCGCAAATTCACTGACGTCGTGGCCGACATGCGCGGCGGTCAGGTTCATCTGCTTTGCCAGATCCCTAGTCGCGAGATTCCAGACGAACTCGCCGGTCTCCTCGATATTGCCGACGCTGTCCTTCCACGAGGTCGAGGAAAAACCGATGATCGGCGGCGAATAGCAGAACCCGTTGAAGAAGCTATAGGGCGCGAGATTGACATTGCCCTTGGCGTCGCGCGAGGAGATCCATCCGATTGGACGCGGAGCGACGATGGCATTGAACGGATCGTGCCTGAGGCCGTGACCGTTGCGCGGCTCGTAGAAATGCAGGTCCTTCGGGCTTGATGCGTCCACCTTTGATTCTCCGGTTCGGCCGTTGTCCCGTCAACCTTGTAGGGTGGGCAAAGCGCAGCGTGCCCACCATGATCTTGCTGCAAAAATGGTGGGCACGGCGCAAGCGCGCCTTTGCCCACCCTACGAATCTCAACGTTTCGCCGCCTTGCCGCGCGGCGCCAGCCCGGCCAGAACGAAATCGATCATCTGGTCGATCGAGGGTCCCGGCTTGTTGACGGATTGAGCGATCATCTGGGGATGGAAAAACCGGATCATCGCGGTGCAGGTGCACAGCGCCGCCAGCGGCACATCCGTCCTTTCGAATTCACCCGACGCCATCCCTTGGGCGATCACGGCGCCGATGCTCTCGGTGACCTGCTGGATATGGGCTACGCAAACCTCCCAGCTTTCCTCCATCGCGATCTCGACCATCTCGTGGAGCTTGGAATCGCCGACATAGCGCTCCGAGTTCATGCGATGCACGGTCTTGAGCAGCTCGCGCAGCCGGGGCGCCGCCGCACCCGGCGCGTTGGCAATCCGCTGCGCCTCGACCTCCACCTCACCCATCAGGCTGCGCGCGACGCCTTCGTGGATCGCCTTCTTCGAATCGAAGAAGCGATAGACGTTGGCCGGGCTCATGTGAAGCATCTTGGCGATGTCGGCAACGGTGGTCTTCTGATAGCCGATTTCGCGAAACAAACGCTCGGCCACCACGAGAATGCGTTCCCTGGTGTCCGGCTCGATATGTTCGGCGATCAGCGTCATTGCAGTGCTCGATTCAATGGTCTCAATGTTCAATTATTCGGCCGCCTCAGCAAGCGGAAATGCGGGCTGTGATTGGTCTTGATGCTGCGGCGCAGGATCAAGATGCTCACTCCGGCCGCTTTCTTCAAGGCTGTTACGGAACCAGAGCGCATAGAGACCGGGCAGATACAGCAAGGTCAGGAAGGTTGCAACAAACAGGCCGCCCATGATGGTGATCGCCATCGGGCCCCAGAACGCCGAGCGCGACAGCGGTATCATCGCCAAGATGGCCGCCAGCGCGGTCAGCACCACCGGGCGGGCCCGCCGGACGGTGGCTTCGACAATGGCTTCCTTCCGGGTCAGGCCATGGGCGACGTCGGTCTCGATCTGGTCGACCAGAATCACCGCATTGCGCATGATCATGCCGGCGAGCGCAATCAGCCCGAGCAGCGCCACGAAGCCAAAGGGCTGGTTGGCAACGTTCAGCCCGAGCGAGGCGCCGATGATGCCGAGCGGGGCGGTGAGGAACACCAGCATCAGGCGCGAGAAGCTCTGCAGCTGGATCATGAGAAGCGTCAGCATGACCATGACCATCAGCGGAAACAGCAGGAAGATCGAGGCGTTGCCCTTGGCGGATTCCTCGAATGCGCCGCCCGGCTCGATCCGGTAGGCGGGCTCGAGATGATCGCGGATCTCCTGCAGCTTCGGCCAGATCTGGTTGGTCACGTCAGGGGCCTGGACGCCGTCGACGACGTCACCGCGCACCGTGATCGCCATGTCGCGGTTGCGCCGCCAGATGATCGGCTCCTCGTGGGCGTATTCTATCCTGGCGATCTGCTGCAGCGGCACCGCGACGCCGTTGCGCGAGGTCACGGTGAGGTCGCCGACATGGCCGAGGTCGAGCCGCTCCGACGGCACCGCGCGCGCCACCACCTCGACCTTCTCGATGCCATCGCGCACCGTCGTCACCGGCGCCCCCGAGATCAGCATGCTGAGCGCCTGCGAGACGTCCTGCGGGGTGAGGCCGAGCGCGCGGGCGCGGTCCTGATCGACCACCAGCTTCAGGTATGGCGACTGCTCGTTCCAGTCGAGTTGCGGGTCCTTGATGTTCTTGTTCTGCTTGACGATGTCACGCACCTTGTAGGCGATGTCGCGCACGGTCGCGGCATCCGGGCCGATTACACGGAACTGGACGGGAAAGCCGACGGGGGGCCCGAAATTGAAGCGATCGACGCGTACGCGCGCTTCGCTCAACAGCCCATCATCGACCGCCTGCTCGAGACGCGCCTTGATCCGCTCGCGCGCCTGCACGTTCTTGGCAACGATGACGATCTCGGCGAACGCCTCGTTCGGCAGTTGCGGGTTGAGCCCGAGCCAGAAACGCGGCGAGCCCTGACCGGCATAGGAGGTATAGGTCGCGATGTCCTGATCGTCCTTCAGCAGCGCTTCCGCCTTCTTGACCGAATTTTCGGTGACATTGAACGCGGTGCCTTCGGGCAGGCGCAGCTGCAGGAACAATTCGGGCCGCTCGGAGAGCGGGAAGAATTGCTGCTGGACATGGCCGAACGCCACAATCGACAGCGCGAACACCCCGACTGTGGCCAGCACCACCTTGATGCGATGATCGACGCACCACTGAATCATGCTACGCAGAATTCGATAGAGGCGGGTTTCATATACCGCATGCGGATCGTGGTTGTGGCCGACCGTGATGTTCGGCAGCAGCTTGACGCCGATATAGGGCGTAAAGATCACCGCCACGAACCAGGACGCGACCAGCGCAATCGCCACGATCCAGAAAATGCCGCCGGCATATTCGCCGACTGCGGATTTGGCAAAGCCGATCGGCAGGAAGCCGGCCGCGGTGACCAGCGTTCCCGTCAGCATCGGGAAGGCGGTGGATTCCCAGGCAAAGGACGCCGCACGGACGCGGTCCCAGCCCTGCTCCATTTTCACCACCATCATTTCGACGGCGATGATGGCATCGTCGACCAACAGCCCGAGCGCGATAATCAGCGCGCCCAGCGTAATGCGATGCAGGTCGAGCGACATCGCGTTCATGACGATAAAGACGATCGCCAGCACCAGCGGCACCGATAACGCCACCACGATGCCGGTGCGCCAGCCCAGTGCCACGAAACTGACGAACAAGACGATCGCAAGCGCCTCGATGAAGGAATCCACGAATTCGCTGACCGCGCGCTCCACCACTTTCGGCTGATCGGCGATCTGATCGACATTGATGCCCTGCGGCACCGCCTTCATGAATTCCGCGGTGGCGGCCGCGACATCCTTGCCGAGCTCCAGGATGTTGGCGCCCTTGGCCGTGACCACGCCGATGCCGATCGCGGGCTTGCCTTCCTGATGCACCACAAAGCTCGGCGGATCGGCGAAGCCGTGGGTGACGGTGGCGATATCGCCTAAGCGAAACACGCGGCCGTTGCTCTCGACCGGCGTCTCCGCCACCGCCTTGACGCCGTCGAGCGCGCCGGTGACGCGCAGCGGCACGCGTTGCGAGGAAGTTTCCACCGTGCCGGCCGGCACGACATTGTTCTGCTTGGCGAGCGAATCAAACAGCGCCTGCGGCGTGATGCCGAGGGTGGCGAGCTTGGCATGCGAGAACTCGACGTAGATCTTCTCGTCCTGGGTGCCGTAGATATCGACTTTTGTCACTCCCGGGACCTTCAACAGCCGCTGGCGCATGCCTTCGGCGGCCTTCTTCAATTGCGCGTAGTCGGCGCCGTCACTGGTCATCATATAGAGGATCGAATCGACGTCGGAGAATTCGTCATTGACGACGGGGCCGAGCAGGCCAACGGGCAACTGGCCCTGCACGTCCGCCAGCTTCTTGCGCAACAGATAAAACAGATACGGCACGTCCTTGGGCGGGGTCGAATCGCGGAACGTGACCTGCATCGCCGTGAACGACGGTTTCGAATAGGTCTGCACCTTTTCGAAGTAGGGCAGTTCCTGCAGCTTTTTCTCGATGGGGTCGGCGACCTGCGCCTGCATTTCCGCAGCGGTTGCGCCCGGCCAGATCGCCGAAACGTTCACCACCTTGACGGTGAAGAACGGATCCTCGGCGCGGCCAAGCCGCTGGTAAGACAAGAAGCCGGCGGCGCCCAGCGCGATCACCAGGAACAGAATCAGCGCGGGATGGCTGACCGCCCAGGCCGAAAGATTGAACCGCTTCATCATACCCTCCGAAATTCAAAACCGTATGCAAGACGTCGTCATTGCGAGCCAAGCGAAGCAATCCATTCGTGTCGAAGAGAAAGTGTGGATTGCTTCGTCGCTTCTCTCCTCGCAATGACGGACTAGAACGACAAAGACGACACGACCCTGACCCGTTGGGTCGGATCGAGTTTCTGCACGCCGAGCGCGACGATTTTTGCGCCCTCATCGACGCCACTGGTGATGACCACGCAGTTGCTTTCGTAGGATTTGACGGCGACCGGCTTCAGCGTCACTTCGCCCCTGTCGTCGACGATATAGAGCGAGGGATCGCCGCCCTGGCTGTACAACGCCGACAATGGCAGCCGCGCCACGCGCTGGGTTTGGGGATCGGCAAGCGTCAGCGTCGCGGTCATGCCAAGCGAGACAGTGTCGCCGGCGTCGGGCAGCGAAAACTTGGCGAGATAGGTCCGCGTCGCGGGATCGGCCGACGGCGCGACCTCGCGCAGTTTCGCCAAATATTTCTTGTTGGGTTCGGACCACAAGGTCACCGTGGCCACGCCGTCCTTGGCGCGCCCCACGAGCGTCTCTGGGATAGCGACGACGGCTTCCTTCTCGGCAAAGCGCGCGACCCGAATGGCGGTCTGCCCGGATGCCACGACCTGCCCGGCATCGATCAGGGTCGCGGTGACGACGCCGCGGGTATCGGCGACCAGCGTTGCATAGGAGAGAGAATTGTTGGTCAGTTCGACCGAACGCTCGGCGCGATTGAGGCGCGCGCGCGCCTCGTCCGCGGCGGCTTTGGCCTGATCCAGCTGGGCATCGGTGGCCCAGCCCTTGGCGCGCAAATCCTTGGCGCGCTGCTCGGCGGCACCGGCCTGCGCCAGCACCCCGGTGGCGGCGCGGAATTCGGCCTCGGCCTGCTCGGCCTGCAGTTTCAGATCGATTTCGTCGAGGGTGGCGAGCGGCTGGCCGACATCAACGGTCTGGCCGACTTCGACCAGACGCCGGGCGACCTTGCCGGGCACCCGGAAACCCATGTCGGTCTCGATCCTGGGCTTGATGGTGCCTACGAAACTGCGCTCGGGGGATTCCGCCTCGTAATGCACCGTGGCGACCAGGACCGGCCGCGAAGGGGCGGGTCTTTCGGCCACCGCGTCGTTGCAGCCGGCAACCGCGATCGCCATGGCGGCCAGCATCATGCCAGCTAATAGCCTGTTATAGCTTGCGAAAATTGAACGGGCGAACATCAGACTCTCCTCGTGCCAGCCTACTGAGGAGTGTTGACTATTAACTGATGAATGTCAATAATCATCAGTGATCAGGATTTCGTGAACGTTAATTGATGTCCGGGTCGTCCCTCGAACACGTTTCGAGCGGGCAGGACCCTTGTGATCCCCAACTGAAATTTTGCGAAAGGCGGTCTGCCTAAATGCCTTAAACGAGGGCCGCGGCGTATGGGCCAAGCGTTCGCGGGGCGCGACGGCAGAGCTACCTCGCCTTCCCCGCTGCGGCGAATTCGACCTTGGTCTCGTGGCCGCCGAGGAAAACCAGCACCCCACCAATCAGCGGCAGCACCGCGAGCACCAATAGACCCGTCGCCGTGCTGCCGGTCGCTTCCTTGACCCAGCCGATCAGATAGGGCCCGCCGAATCCGGCGAGATTGCCGATCGAGTTGATCAGGGCGATCGCGCCGGCCGCGGCTGTCCCGGAGAGCCAGGCGGTCGGCAGCGTCCAGAACACCGCGAACGTGCAGAAGATGCCGATCGCGGCCACGATCAGCGCGACCATGGTGACGTACGGATTATCCATGTAACCACACACGCCAAGCGCCACCGCGGTCAGCAGCAGCGGGAGGCCGACATGCCTGACGCGCTCGCGGGTGGCATCCGAGTGCCGCGCCCACAGGATCATCGCAATGGTACCGAACAGATAGGGCACGGCGGTGACGAAGCCGGTCTGGGCGTTGGAAAAGCCGAACGCCTTGACGATCTGCGGCAGCCAGAACTGCATGCCGTAGAGCGCGCCGACAAAGCCAAAATAGATCAGGCTCAGCGTCAGTACCTTTGGCGAAGCCAACGCCTGGCCGAGCGTGAGATGCTTTGCGGCCCTTTTGGCGGCGATCTCACTTTCCAGCCGCGAGGACAGCCACGTCTTCTGCGCTGGCGTGAGCCAGTTCGCCTTCGCTGGCCGGTCGGTGAGATAGAACCAGGTGACGACACCGAGCAGGACGGAGGGAATGCCCTCGATAATGAACAGCCATTGCCAGCCTTTCATTCCCATCGCGCCGTCGAGCCCGAGCAGCAGGCCCGAGATCGGCGCGCCGATCACGGTGGAAACCGGAACCGCGATGGCGAAGGCGGCGAGAAAGCGCGCCCGATATTCCGCGGGGTACCAGTAGGTCAGATAGAGAATGATGCCCGGGAAAAATCCGGCTTCGGCGACGCCGAGCAGAAAACGCAAGGAATAAAAGCTCCAGACGCCGCTGACGAGGGCCATAAGTGCGGAGATGACGCCCCAGGTCACCATGATGCGCGCGATCCAGCGGCTGGCGCCGAATTTCTCCAGCGCCAGATTGCTCGGCACCTCGAAGATGAAATAGCCGATGAAGAAGATGCCGGCGCCCCAGGCAAACACCGTCCGCGAGAACTTCAGGTCCGCATTCATGGTCAGCGCGGCGAAGCCGAGGTTGACGCGGTCGAGATAGGAAAAGAAATACGCCAGCACCAGAAACGGAATCAGGCGCCACGAGATCGCGCGGATCGTCGAGGTCTCGATTTCGCTTTTCGCGCCGAAAGAGGCGGCGGTGGCGGCGGACTGACTCATGCATTTCTTCCTGGGGTCGTTTGGTGGCGGCGGTCCGGCCGCAGCGTTCCCTTTAGCATCGCAGGCGCGCGCGAAGGAAGAAAGGGAGATCGGAGCCGGATTGAGATTGGCGCCCGAAATCGCCCACCCTGCCCTCTCCCGCACCGTCTGCGCGAAATCTGCACAAAAATCCGAAAATTCTGAAAAAGCCCGACAAACGCGCTGCCAATGGGCAGTGCATCGTCGGGTCATGGCGAAAATCATCACCATCCAGTTTCGGCGATTGCAGCTGCCACGGCGGCTGCTTCGGGACGCCCCACCCCCTAATCCGCCAGCTGAAACCGCTCGAAACGGTGCAGCTCCTCCTCGATCCGGCGCTTAAGATCCTTGCGCGCTGCCTTCGGCGCGCCGGCGCCGACCCAGTTCCATTTCTGCAGCAACAATTTCATATTTTTGCGATCGGTCTTGAGGTCGAGCGCGGCGACAATGTCATCACCGACCAGAACCGGCAGCGCGAAATAGCCGAAGCGCCGCTTCTCCTTCGGCACATAAGCCTCGAAGCGGTGTTCGTAGTCGAAGAAAAGCCGCGTCCGCTTGCGCTGGATCATGAGCGGATCGAATGGCGAGAGGATGTGCACAAGTTCGGATTCGGACCGAGCTGCGGTCTCCATTGTCTCTGGCAGCGCCCAATGCTCCTGCTTGCCGGCGCCTTCGAGCGCGACCAAAACCAATTCGTTGCGGCGAACTCTGGCCGCGACCAGGCGCCGCACCGCGCGCTTAGCCGGCGCGTCGAGGTGACAGATCGAATCGAGACTGACGAGCCCTTGCGCGCGCAGTGCGCGGTCGAGCAGATAGCCGGTGATTTCACCCGCCGAGGTGGGTTTCGGCGGCGTGTCCCAGCCGAAATGCCGCTGCATCAGTTCGTAGGTCTTGAGCATCCCGTTGCGTTCGGAGATCGTGAGCACGCCTCCATAAAACGCCAGCTGCAGCGCCCGCTTCGACGGTTTGCGGCTGGCCCACAGATGCTCCTTGTCGACCAGCACGTCGTCGTCGATATCACGGATGGTCAGCGCCCCGTCACGCCGGATCAGCCGCATCACCTTGCGCAGGTCCGCAGGGCCAACCGAGGTGAGCCATTTGTGGCCTTCGCGCCGGTGACGCCTCATCGCGGGAATGAAGAAACGCAGATCCCGCGCGGGCACATAGGACAGCGCGTGGGTCCAGTATTCGAACACGCTCTTGTCGACGCTTTGGGCCTGACGCAGGTCCGCGCGCCGATAGGCGGGAATCCGGTTCCAGAGGATGTGATGATGGCAACGCTCGATCACATGGATGGTGTCGATCTGCACGTAGCCGAGATGCTCGACGGCGGCCGCGGTTGCGCGCGGTCCTTCACCGAACGGCGTCTTCGTGTCGAGCCGCTGGGCGCGCAGCCAGATGTGCCTGGCTGCGGTCTTGGTCAGCGGAACGGGCGTTTCGGCGCGGGACATGGCGCGGCAATCTAGCCGGATTCGCCTATTTTAAGCGGTGAAATTTGGCGAGCATGCTCCGATCGCCGCCGCGATTGCCCGCGCATGTGTTTTATCGCGCGCTTCAGTCCGGTTCAGACCCGGACGACGATCTTGCCGCCGGCTTCGTTCGTTTCCAGCAATCGATGCGCTTCCCGGATGTCCTCGAAGCGAAACACCTTCGCCGGCTTGGCCTTGTAAGCGCCGCTGGCGACCCGATCGGTGATCGTCTGAAAGGGAATATCCGACAACGGACATTCGGGCGTTCCAAATGACCAGCTGACGAACGAGCTGAAATGCACGCCGACATGCGGCATCTGGAACATCGGATTGAAATTGCCGACCGACTCGACGTGATCGAGCAGCCCGACCACGCAGACCCGACCACCCCGCCGTGCCATCGCCAGCGAATCGAGCACCGTGCTGTTGCCGATGATATCAAGCACGGCATCGACGCCCTTGGGGTGAATGTCGCGGATTCGCTTCGAGAGCTCGGCCTGCTCCCGCAGGACCTGCTTGGCTCCAAGCTCCTCCAGCGCCCGGAGCCGACCGTTGGCGCTCCGCGTCGTCGCGATGACACGGACGCCCATTTCCGATGCGATATTGATGGCGGCCTGACCCAGGGCCGATCCAGCGCCGCGGACCACCAGCGTCTGGCCAGGCGAGATGGCGAGATTGCCGCAAACCGCGCTCCACGCCGTCGCATAGGATTCGGGAATCGCGGCAAGCTCCTCCCAGGGAAGATTCGAGAACAGGGGGACCACATTGGTCGAAGCAATGCAGGTCGTCTGCGCGTAACTTCCGTTCATGAGCCGCCCCATGCCGCCCATCAGCGCCGTGACCTTCTGACCCGGGGCGAACTTTCCATCCGGGTCGGACTTCACCACGCCAACGCATTCGATGCCGGTGATTTCGGCGACGTCGCCCCATGCCCCGGAGCGCATATAGCTCTCGGCGCGGTTGAGGCCGAACGCTTTCACATCGACGACGACATGGCCGGGCTTGGGCTCGGGCTCCGGACGCTGTTCGAGCGCCAGGACTTCCGGTCCTCCGTATTCCTTGATGACGATGGCACGCATGATTGAGCTCCAGGGTTGGTTGAGAAGGGTCCAGCGTGCCGCATTGCAATATTTGAAAAAAGAATGTAATTTCGATCATCTTGATAGGTATATTGGATGATGATGTTTGACGGCCTCAATCTCCACCAGCTGATCTGCTTCGAAGCCGTCGTCAGCGAGGGCAGCTTTCAGGCGGCTGCCGAAAAGCTGCTGCGGTCGCAGCCGAGCGTGTCGTCGTCTGTCAAGAATCTGGAGAGCCAGTTGCGGCTCAGCCTGCTGGATCGCAGCGGCTATCGCGTCACCCTGACGGATGCGGGGCGCTCGTTTTACGAGCGCACGCGGGTGTTTCTGCAGGACGCGAAGCGGCTGCGCGACCACGCCACGCAACTGGCGATGGGTGAAGAAAGCGAGCTCAGGGTCGTGATCGGCGACCTCAGCCCGCTGCGCGAAACGCTCGGGCTGCTGCGCAGTTTTTTCGATTCCTGTCCCGGCACCCGGCTGCACCTTCATTTCGAAGCCATTTCGGGGCCGTGGGAACGCCTGTTCGAGGACGAGGCGGACCTCATCTTCCACCACATCGACAAGAGCGACCCGCGCCTCGAATTCGTGGATCTGTTCACGGTAAAGGTCGTGCCCGTTGTCGCCCCGAATTTCCTGCGCTTTCCCATTTCCAGATCGATCACACCGCAACAGATGCGCGATTACGTGCAGTGCGTGATCCGCGATACCGCCCGCCATTCGCCGCCGGCGGACTATTTTCTCCTCGAGGGTGCACGCAGCTGGACCGTGAGTGATCAACTGATGAAGAAGGAGCTCATTCTTCAGGGCATGGGTTGGGGACATATGCCGCGCTATCTGATCGAACCACATCTGCGCGACGGCAGCCTGATCCCGATCACGGGCACTTACTTCAAGGGCGGACGAAACGAATTGGTCGCGGCGCGGCGGCGGGACACGCCGCATGGTCCGGTCGCCAATCGGCTATGGCAGTTCATCGCGGATCGAGCGGCAAAGATCGTCCCAGTCCTCGCCTAGTAGTGGATCGCTTCGTCGCTGGCGCTCCTCGTAATGCCCGAGGACTTACGTCTCAGCTTCGCGTCGCCGATCCCCGCTCGGACACCGCGATCAACGAGCGCGACAGATTGTCGATGATCCAGGCGAGCAAAAGTCCTGCCGCCCAAGAGACAATGATGAAGAGAAGACTGAGGCCCCAAGACCCACCCGCCCCGACATAGGTCGACGCGGCCATGAACGCGGAGGGAATGTGCGCGAACAGCGAGATCCCCGAACATAGGATGATGGTGAAAGCGAGCAAGGCCACAACGAAGACCGTGGACATCAAGCCGCCACCCAAATGCGCGACCATCGAAAGCGCTACCGCGGTCAGCACGATCCCAAGCGTTCCAGCCGCCATAGGCTTCACTAGTCCGTCAAATCCCGCGCCGGCGGTAAAATATGCCCCCGCCGAAATCAAGCTGATCCAGGGAATGAGACCCAGCGACGGCACCGCGCCGCTGATCCACATCAGGCATCCGACAGATACCGCAGCACTTATACCAAGCAAAGAAATCGCCTTCATTTTTCCCTCCGATAAGTTGACATGTTCAAGCGTGATGAACGCTCACCCCGATCCCTGCGACAGCGCATTGCCGCCGAAGGTTCAAGCCAGTATTTACCCGCCACGGCGCGAAGCCTCACCCGAGCGGGGGCAAATCCGTAACAATCCTGAATTCGCGCGGAACCTTGTATTTCGCGAGCCGCGCCGACACCGAATTTCGCATGGCCGCAACCAACTCGGCCTCAGCGACAACGCCTGTCGGAACGACGTCGGCGACGATTGTCTCGCCCCATCGTGGATGCCGCTCGCCGGAGACCCTGACCCGGGATACGCCGCGAACATCGCCGATGACCGCTTCGATCTCCTCGGGATAGACGTGGTAGCCGGTGTTGATCATGCGGTCCAAGCGGCGCTCGAAATAGAGGTAGCCGGTAGCATCTCGCCTCACGAAGTCTCCGAGCGAACACCAGCCGTTCGGATCGGAAAAGTCGACTGAGGTCATCGCGCTCCTGACCAGTAACTCGCCGACCTCATCGCCGCCGGCCGACAACGGGCGCAAGCGGACATCGACTTCGGCAATCGGGCGTCCAAAGCTTCGAGCCAGCACCGGGGACTCACCGCGCATGGCCGCATGTTCCTGCGGTCCGAGGATAGCGATCGGCCAACCGCCCTCCACCCTGCCATAGACTTGCGTAAGAACCGGACCGACAAGGTCGATCGCCGCATGGACGTCCTCGATCGCCGTCGGACCTCCACCGTAGAGGAGATGGCGAAGCGAAAATGCCGGGTTCCCGCTTGCACGCGCGGCTTCGACGAAACTCTTCAGCATGACCGGCACGAACATTGTCGCCGTCACCGCGTGCCGTTTCATTGTGCTGACGATTGCTGCCGCGTCGAACTCGTCGGCGATCAGTTGCGGCAATCCCATCGCCAGGAAGGGAAACGTTCCCAGAAAGCCGGTTCCGTGCATGATCTGCTGGGCGGAGAGGAACAATTCTGAGCTTTCGTCCCAAGCGCCGTAGCGGCCGGAGCGGTAGAGCGCAATGTTGGTGTCAACAATCGCCGCCCAATTCCGATAGGAAAGCGAAACGCCAAAGAACACGCCATTGGTCACCGTGCGTGGGTAGACCATCAGGCATCCTTCGGGGTCGACATCCATCAATGGGAGAAATGCTTGCCCGGCCAAGCGCTGCCTGTCGTCGTGGACAAGGCAGCCCTTGCCGAGCAGCGCGGCGTGCTCGAGGTCCGCAAGCACCAGATCGACGCCTGCCGACCGAAAAACCTCAGCCGCTTCGGCGGCGGTGGCATTCGGGTCGACGGGGATTCTCGTGCCGCCAATCCATTCGGTAGCCAGAAAGCCTTCGACTGCTGCGAAACTGTTGCGGTACCAAAGGCCCACTTTCGCGCCAGCCCGCGCTTTCTGTACGATCGCCCCGGCCAATCGGTCGACCTCGCCGGCAAGCTCCACGCCGCTGCGTGCGCCGCCGTGGAGATCGAACAGCAAACGTCGTTCGCCGGTCTTTAACAGGCCGGCGCGGAGGTTGGCGGCAGAGTAGGTCATTCCGGCACCGCTGCGAGTTCGCCAATGCGTTGCTTGAGGACTTCGCGCTGCACCTTGGCGCCGCCGAGGACCGTTGGAAGCTCGTCCACGAAGACGACGCGGTGCGGCCGTTCGTGGTCCGACAGTCCCGTGGAGGCCGTCGCAATGATGTCGGACGCCAGTGTTGACGAGCGGGTCGATCCATGGCGCAGCAGGACGGCGGCAACCACGGACTGTCTTGCCGAACCGCCAAAACCAACAACCCCGCAATTCGCGACGGCGGCGTGACGCAGGACGGCCGTCTCGACGACGTGCGGATAGACCACACCTTTTTCGGTGGTGATGCGATCCTTTGCGCGGTCTAGATAAAAGAGAAAGCCCTCGCCGTCGATGTAGCCGATGTCATTTGGCCTGAACCAGCCACCCGGAAAATAGGATTGGTCCGTCTTGTCGGGCAACCCCCAATAGCTGCCAGCCGACATGGCGCTGCGAACGACGATCTCGCCGATCGAACCAGCAGGAAGCCGCTCGCCCTTCTCGTTCATGACGGCCATTTCGAAGAACGGGGACGCGGCGCGGCCAACGCTCTCGATGCGTTTCGGGGAAGCTTCGGCATCGGACCACGTCAGGCGGGTTGTGGGGGCTCCCTGCTCGGTCGAGCCGAAGCCATGACACCACACCTTGCCGAGCACTTTCGAGGTTCGCTCAAGCAGGTCTGGCGTTGCAAAGAAGATGACTACGCGTTTCAGCTTGTGGCTGCTGAGATTGCGCGCTTCAAGAGCGTCTAAGATCGGCGGAAGCATGGGCCCGGGAACCAGCATCCCGGTGACGCCTTCCTTCAGGATCGTGTCGGCAAGGGCGTTCGCATCGAACGTCTGGTCGTCGGCCACGATGGTCGACGATCCGCGCAGCAGATACGGCATGAGGGTTTGGAACCCGGTCGCCCATTGCAGCGCATGAAAGTGCAGGCTCACATCTTCAAGTCCGACGGCGGTCTCATTCGGGCTGAATGTGTCCAGATGCTCGAGATTGTTCGCGATGACCGCCCGCCACGAGCGATGCGAATGGACCCACGGCTTCGGTGCGCCGGTGGTTCCGGACGTCAGTTGCAGGAAGCAAGGGGCGGTCTCGTCGACGTCCAGCTGCGGATCGGCTACATCGCCCTTGCCGAGGACACTTTCATAGGGCGCAGCCCATTTTGGCGAGCCGTCGCCGATGCAGACGAACGACTTGACGGAGGTCATGGAGCTGCGCTGCACTTCGACGGCATCAGCGAAATGGTGATCGAAGATCAACGCCTTCGCGCCGACCTCGTTCAGAGTATCCACATGCGTCTTCATTTCGAAATGGCTGTGAAGAACGACGCGGACCATATTAAACCGCTCAAGCGCGAGCCAGAGTTCTACAACCTCTGAGCGATTGTGGGAAAGCACCGCAACCCGGTCGCCCTCGGCGATGCCCAGCTTGGCGAGGCCTGAGCCAATCCGGTTCGCTCGCTTGCGAAGCTGATCATAGGTAAGGGATCGCCCGCCGCCCTCGCGCAGCGCCACCCTGTCTGAGAAATTGATTGCGGCTTGAGTGAATTGAGCGCCAGCTTCGACTATCATTGCCACCTCCCAGTTGACCACGTGGGAAGCATGACCGGCCGCGGCGCAGCGATCTTTGTTCAGATGGCGCGATTCATTGGCTGGGACGGAACGAAGGGCCACACCCGGTTGACGTAGTTGAACGCGGGTGCGAGCATTGATTAACGTTGGTTGGCAAGCGTGGACCAAGATGAAAGCGTGCCACATTTCGACAGACGTACTATCGGACCGGGAAGCCTTTGCTTTTTGGCAGGACGTCATCTGCGAAACGTTCATCCAGCTCGATTGCGCCTCTGCAAACAGTAGAAAGTTCCGAGGCAGCCTGCACAACCAGCCGTTCGGCGACCTACTGCTGTCGTCGATGGCATCGGACCCGATCGATCTAGCCAGGACGACCGCGAGGATTTCGGCGGCGCGTGACGAGTACTGCCTGATCGTGGTGCAAGGGAGCGGACGGACGCTGGCCGAACAGGATGGACGCCAGGCGATATTGGAAACCGGCGATCTTGCCCTGTTCGATAGCGTGCGACCGTATTTCGCCCAGTTGCAGACCGGTTTTCACCACTACGTTTTGAAGGTACCGCGCGAGGCGGTTCGCCGGCGCTTCGGGCCTATCGAGGCACTTACAGCAACGAAGATTTCCGGAACTCGGGGCATCGGAAAAATTGCCTCAAATTTCGTGCGGGGCCTGCAAGGCGAGATTGAGACACTCGACGAGTTCGCCTCGCAACGGCTCGCCGAAACGAGCGTCGATTTGATCGCGGCCGCTCTAGCAAGCGCAATGCCCACTGCCGTTCCGGCCGCCTCGACCACCAGGGCCGCGCATCTGATGCGGGCGAAATCGTTCATCGCCGGCAGCATCCACCGCTACGATCTGACGTCCGCACACGTGGCCGTCGCGATCGGGGTGTCCGAACGCTATCTGCGCGATTTGTTCGCTGGCGAGGGAATGTCGCTGGGGCGCTACATCTGGACATCTCGCCTCGAGCGATGCCGGGCTGCACTGTCCGACCCCTCGCAGGCTCGTCGCGCAATCAGCGAGATCGCGTTTGCTTGGGGCTTTAACGACATGTCCCATTTCAGCCACTACTTTCGAGAGCGGGTCGGCGTTTCGCCGCGGGAATATCGCGAGTCTGTCTTGGGCAGCGTCGCAGCCCAATCTCCGAACGTTCCTATGGAAAGCGCAGAGCGCAACGATGCCTATGCCTGTTCTACAGTAACTCCAGGAATCCTCACCAAAAGGAAGGAAACACAGTGATGCGTTCTACGTTGCCTCTAGCCGTAACGGTGGCCCTCATCGTTTCGGCTGGCTGATGAAGAAGGAGATCATTGTTCAAGGCATGGGCTGGGGACATCTGCCGCGCTATCTGATCGAGCCGAATCTGCGCGAGGCAAGCCTGATCCCGATCACGGGCGCTTACTTCAAGGGCGGACGAAACGAATTGGTCGCGGCGCGGCGGCGGGACACGCCGCATGGTCCGGTCGCCAATCGGCTATGGCAGTTTATTGGAAACCAGGCGGCCAAATTCGTCGCGGCGGTCAATTGACAATCGATCGTCATCACCTCAACGCAGCATCAATCTCGCATCATGCTCGCCCGGCTCAGGATTGCTTTCACGTAAGCGTCGAGACGAGGCCAACGATCGGTATCCAAAACAAATCCCGCCACTCCCAGGCTAGCGAACGGACTTGCCACCGCAAGATCGGCGAGGCTCAAGTTTTTGCCCGCCAGGAACGGCCCGTCGATCTGCTTTTCAAGATAATCGAGCAGCGGTGGAAGTTCGTTCTGCATCGCGCAGTTGGCCGCGCGCGTATCCGCTTCCTCACCGCGCATCGGTTTGACAACAAGGTTGATGACGATCTTGCACTCCGCTGCCCCCAAAAAATGGTCGGCAAATTGGTCGAACCACACCATCCGGCCATATGACCCCGCGTCGGCGGGGAACAGCGGCGGATCGGGATAGCGGCGCTCGAGATAGTGACAGATGGCGGCGCTGTCGCACAGGCTCACGACATCGTCGCTGAAGGCCGGTATTTGACCAAACGGGCTCGCCAGCTTGAAATCCGGCGAAGCATCTTGTGGCGCGACAGGCCGATGTTCGGCCTCAAGACCTTTCTCGGCGATAAAGGCCAAAACCTTGCGCGCGGCGGGGGCCAAGGTTGAACCGTAGACAATCACTGCGGAACGACGCCTTACGCGTTGGCTGGTCGTGGCAATTGATCGACGATGCGGAAGCGGCGGGGATGTTTATATCTCGCCAATTTCGCAGCCAGCACCTGATTGATGCGATCCACCAGACCCTCCCTCGCAATTCCGGCTTGCGGTACGAGGTCCGCCACCACCGTCACACCCCATTCCTTGTTGGGCTCCCCAGTGACGCGAACGGCGGCGACGCCTTGGACCTGCATGATCGCCTCCTCCACTTCGGAAGGGTAGATGTGGTAGCCGGTGTTGAAGCGTCCACCGAGCTCGATTTGCATGACATTTCCCTCCGCGTTCCCGGCCTTCGTTTGCGCCAAGGGTACGCGGAAGAATTTTGAGAAAAAGGATGAAATCACGAAAGACAATGTCTGATATCAGGACAATGAATCTCCGGGCAGCGCGCCTGCGAGCGGCTGGCGATGGCCGATACGGTCAATCAATAAGACTGGCGCGCGCGGCGCCTCGCAATTTTGATTTGGCGCGGCGCGTCGCTGCAGAATTCCGGCGACTGCCGGCGCCACCCTTTGATTTGCGTGACGAAGCCAATTCAGCTTTGCCCCGCGGTTTCGGGCAACTGATCTTCTCGATGGCCGCCTTCAGGACCGGCGCCTGTTGCTCGATATATTGCCACAGCCGCTTGGCGACCGGGCCATGGGGTCTGTCGCGCCGGCGCGCCGCAACGATTTCGCCGTGACCACCGCGCAAATGTCTTCCCGCGATCGAGACCAAGCGGCCATCGCGCAATTCGTCGGCTACCATGAATTCCGGCATGTGGCCCCACCCCATTCCCTGCAGGATGGTCTGCTTCTTCATCAACTGGTCGTTCACCGTCCAGCTGCGGGCTCCCTCGATCAGGTAATAGTCGCGCGAGGCCGAATGCCGCGCGGTATCGCGGATGATGCACTGGACAAGGTCGCGCATTTGCTCCGGCGTGATCCGATCCGAGACCGGGAAAGGCAGGAAATTCGGCGCCACGACGGGGACGATCCTGCCGGCGAAGAGGTCGATGAATTCGAGGCGCGGATCGCTCTTGTCGACATGATGGATGATGAGGTCCGCCTCGTCATCGAACAGCCGCTCCCATGGACCGGCGATCGCCTCAAAATGCAGATTCAGGCGCGTCGTGGGGCAGCCGTCGAAGAATTGGCGCAGGAAGCCCAGCACCTCCGGCAATGGACAGGGATCGCCGATCACGATTCGAAGTTCGCTTTCCTCACCCATCGCCAGCTGACGGGCATGATTTTGCAGCAGGCTCAGTTCACGGAGGAAGACGCGCGCACGGTCATGGAAGGACTTGCCGGCGTCGGTCAAGGCTACCCGATATCCGTCGCGGTCGAGCAGGCGCAGCCTGAGCTGGCTTTCCAGGTTCTTGATCGAGGTAAAGACCGTCGAATGGCTTCGACCTAACTTAGCAGCCCCGGCCTGGAAGCCGCCTTCGCTCACCACCGCGTCGAAGCAAAGCAATTGATGAATTGTCAGGCCATCCATTATCTAATCCTCCGACAAAGTTTTTCTGAATTTTGTTCTTTTTATCAAATTTTACCGGCCTACGGTAGGTGGCGCGCCGAACCTGCATGCGGCTTCGCGTCGGCCAGGGAGAAGGATGTGATCACCCTTTATAAATTCGGACCGTTTCTGGGCACCCCGGATTCGAGTCCCTTCGTGATCAAGGCCATGATGTTGCTTCGCTTTGCCGGCGTGCCGTTTCGCGAGGCGCAGGGAAATCCGTTCAAGGCCCCGAACGGGCTGCTTCCCTACATTGAAGACGACGGCGTGAAGGTCGCTGACTCCTCGCTGATCCGCTTCCACCTTGAGCAAAAATACGGTGCCGATTTCGATCCTGGCCTGGACGGCGAGCAAAGGGCGGTTGCCTGGGCCGTCGAGAGGATGTGCGAAGACCATCTCTATTTCGGCATGCTCGAGATGCGCTGGCTCGATGCCGACAATTTCCGCGCCGGACTTGGCCGGCATATGTTCGGCGCGATACCGGCTCCGGCACGCCCGATCGTCAAATCGTTGTTGCGCCGAATGAATGCGAAGCGGCTTCACGGTCACGGGATCGGCCGGCATCCGCGACAGCAGATCGCCGAATTTGCCACCAAAGATGTGGAAGCGCTGGCGGCCATTCTTGGCAATAAGCGCTTCCTGATGGGCGACCGGCCTTGCGGAGCCGACGCCTTCGTCTTCGGCATCGTCACCTCCATTCTGACACCGCCGCTCAAATCACCTATTCGCGCGGCGATGCAGCGACATGCCAATCTCGTTGCCTATCGAGACCGCATCACCAACCAATATTTCGCGGGTCCGTCATCGGCCCCGGCCGATCACAAAAACTCGGGCCCGCGGCAAATCGCGCTCAGCGGGTAAACCTTCGAGCCGAGCCTACCCTGCCATCCAAAACCGCTTTCGAAAGCACATTCCGATGATCGAGCTTTATACCGCCCCCACGCCCAACGGCTGGAAAGCCTCGATCGCGCTGGAGGAACTCGCGCTCCCCTACGCCGCCCATTTTGTCAATATCCTGGAAGGCGAACAGAAGATGCCGTGGTTCGTCGCGATCAATCCGAACGGACGTATTCCCGCGATGATCGATCGCAACGCCGGCGACTTCGCCGTCTTCGAGTCCGGCGCCATCCTGATCTATCTGGCGGAAAAGACCGGCCGGCTGATGCCGACGGACTCAAAGGGCCGTTCGCGTGTACTGCAATGGCTGATGTTCCAGATCGGCGGCGTCGGACCCATGATGGGCCAGACCAACGTGTTCTTCCGCTATTTTCCCGAGAAGATTCAGCCGGCGATCGACCGTTACCAAAATGAGACGCGGCGCTTGCTTGGCGTGCTCAATGCACATCTTGAGGGCCATGAATATCTCGCAGGCGATTATTCAATTGCCGATATTGCCAATTGGAGTTGGGTGCGAACGCATAATTGGTCCGGCGTCCAAATCGATGATCTGCCCAACCTGCAGCGCTGGTTAGGCCAGATCGCGGCGCGGCCGGCGGCGCAGAGGGGAATTGCCGTGCCTTACGAGATCAAGACGATGGACCATGGCAAAGGCGAGGAAGCCAAGCAGCTCGCCATCGAAATCCGCAAGATGGTGCAGCGTTGAGCGGAACTCATCGCATGGTTGGTCACGGTCTGGCCCGCGGCGCGATGCTGCCGGTCGCAACCTCGGGGTCGCACGCCGCCTTGCCGCGTTCCGGCGCCTTGCACCGGTAAACGCTGCCTGTGAGGCGGTCGATCAGCCACACATTGTCGTCGCTGGAACTTTCCATGCCGACGAATCGCGTGCCCACCGCAGTAATCAGCGTGGAGAGCAGAATCGCAGCCGCAATGATGGCCGAGCCGATCAATACGGATACCGAGGTTCCCAAGTGCCCCGAAATGATCGGACGATTCCCCTGATACTCGCTTTGTCTTTTCTGTGTTGGAAACAGGGTCAGGTGACTACGCTCACTTTACTTTTCTACACACGGCCTTTTTAGAAACCCATCTGGTTTAGAAACGCATCTGGCCGTTTTTTTGTTCGCACATCGGCGCTGGCGCGACAGCTTTGCGACCGGGAGCGGTCGCCGACCGGGCGATGTCTGGGGACAAACGGCAGGCGCGATGCGAGGTTTCACACAAGCGCCATGCGCGCATGATGGCCGCCGAGGCGGCGAGACGTTTATCGCCGGGCCGATGTGACCTAAGTCACATCCAAATGAGCCTGTCAGGCCGGCCGGTGACCTGCGGAAAAGGCCGTCGCCGACTTGCCCTCATAGGCTTTCCTGAGCTCGGCGATGTCGAACTTGACCATTTGCAGCATGGCCTGCATCGCGCGCTCGGCGCCGGCGCGATCGGGACCGCCAAGTAATTCCGGCAATACCGACGGCACGATCTGCCAATACACCCCGAAGCGATCCCTCAGCCATCCGCATCGCTGGGCCGACCCGCCATTGGACGACAGCGCCTCCCAGAGATGGTCGACCTCGGCCTGGTCCACGCAATCGATCTTGAACGAGACCGCTTGGGTATATTCGAACCGCGTACCGCCGTTGAGGGCCATATATGGCTGGCCGGCGAGCGTGAACTGGACCACCAGCACGGTGCCGGCATTGCCGGCGGGACCATCGACTGGGTTCTTCTGGATCCGCTCGATCCGCGAATCCGGCAACAGCGAGACGTAGAATTTCGCGGCCTCCTCGGCCTCGCCATCAAACCACAGGCAGGGTGAAATTTTGGACATCGGCAGGTTCTCCTTCAATTGGGCCGACCGAAGGACGAACGCCGGGGCGCGAAACCGACATCCGATTTTGCAAATTTTGGTTTTTCTGTCATTGCGAGGAGCGCCAGCGACGAAGCAATCCACTACGCCATGCGGACGTGAAAGCTGGATTGCTTCGCTCCGCTCGCAATGACGGAGAAACGGGTCATTCCGGGATCGCGCGGAGCCTGTCATCGGGCGCGCATTCGCGCTTTGCGCGCCCCGGAATGACTGTATCTATCGCCTACGTCGCGATTGGCGTCGGCATGGTCAGGAACGCCCGGGTCACATGCCAGAACAATTGCCGGTTGGTGGCGAGTGCGACCGAATGCGCCGTGCCCGGAAGAATAATGAACTGCCGGTCGCCGTTGGGCAGCAGATTATAAAACTCCTCGAGATCGGCGACGGTGGCGATGCCGTCATATTCGCCGCGCACCAGCAGGACCGGCGACAGCACCTTACGGGGATCGACCACCGGCAGATTGGCCACCATGTCGAGATAGGTGCCGGTCGGAATTTGGTCGCCGAATTGCATTTCCACATCCGCCAGCACCTCGACGGCGGCCTGGTCGCTGGTGCCCGGCTTGTCACGGGTGGCGATCGAGCGGATCATCTCGCGGTCGCGCTTGCGCATGTTGTGGGTGCGGTAATAATCGACCTGCTCGGCGCGTTTGGCCAGGGTCGGCGATCCCTCCCCCTTGTAGGTGAACGCGGCAAGCACCAACCGGTCGGCGCGTTCGGGGGCCACCATGGCATAGGCGCCGGCGCGCAAGGCACCTGAGGATTCGCCCAGGAAATGATATTTCTGCCGTCCGGTTTCCCGCGCCACGACTTCGACCGCCGCCTTCAAATCCTCAACGCCGCTCTTGATGTCGGCATTGCCCGAGGTGCGCCCGGACTTGCCGTAGTTCTCGTGGTCCATCGTCCAGCAATCAAAGCCATAACGGGCAAACTCGTTCATGACGGAATATTCGCCTTTGCCCGGCACGTTGAGATCGAACACCCGCGAGGTGACCGACGATCCGTGGACGAAGAACAGCACCGGCCGCGACGGCTCGCCGGCCTTGGGCGCGCCGATCCGTTTGCGGAACATCCATAGGGGTATATCGCCCTTCTTCGCCCAGTATTCGCCGCTCCAGATCTCGCCGCCTTCCGTCGCCGCCCCGGCGGTTTGGGAAGCAAGCGCCGCGGAAATACCTCCGGCGAGGAGACCCAGTCCCGCAGCCCTGATGACCGTGCGCCGGCCCAACGATTGATTGAGTTGTTTCACGATTCCTCTCCGATCACAGGTTCTTGGTCTTGGTTCTCAATTTCGGGAATTTCCTCGCGGCCCTGTGGCGCGCCATTGGGATGACGCCTGACGCCCTATTTGCAAGCCGAACTGGGGCAATGTAGCAGACCGCGCATTCACCCGGAAGCCATGCAACGGCAATTCGGCTCTGCCCCCGCTCGGGTTATCGCGCGGCTCGCAGACGTTCCCCGGATGCAGCGCAGCGCATAAGCGCGTTTACGCGCGTCTTCGACACGCTATGGCGGTGCGCTGCTAAGCCGGGGTCCATGCTTCACCAACAACGATCATGGGTCCCGGCCCTGCGGTGCATCGTAAGAACGCTGCACCGCGTCCGGGACACGATACCTGACCTAGTTCGTCTGCGCAGGATCGCGATGCACGGGATCGACCCACAGCACGGTCTCCGGCTTCTCGACCGGCTCGATGTCGAGGTTGATCGCGACCGCCTGGCCGTCGCTGCGCACCAGCACGCATTCCAGAATCTCGTCACGGCTGGCGTTGATTTCCTGGTGCGGCACATAGGGCGGAATGAAAATGAAGTCGCCGGGGCCGGCCTCCGCGGTGAATTGCAGATGCTCGCCCCAGCGCATCCGCGCTTTGCCCTTCACCACGTAGATGATGCTCTCGAGATGGCCGTGATGATGCGCGCCGGTCTTGGCGTCGGGTTTGATGGTCACGGTGCCGGCCCACAATTTCTGGGCGCCGACGCGGGCGAAATTGATCGCGGCCTTGCGGTCCATGCCCGGGGTTGAGGGAACGTTGGGGTCGAGCTGGTTGCCGGGAATCACGCGAACACCATCATGCTTCCAGCGTTCCGCATCGCCGGGACCATGGGAATGATCGGAATGCGGGTGTTGGTGAGAGTTCGTCATGACGCTTTCTTCGGGTTAATCCTTCGGCGAACGCTGCCGAAAACCGCGCTCACAAACCAGATACGGCTTAGCCCCTTACATCGAGCAGTTCGACGTCGAACATCAGCGTCGCGTTCGGAGGGATGACGCCGCCGGCGCCACGGGCACCGTAACCGAGCGCCGGCGGAATGATCAGCGTGCGCTTGCCGCCGACTTTCATGGAGGCAACGCCTTCGTCCCAACCGGCGATCACCTTGCGCTGTCCGATCGGAAACTCGAACGGCTCGTTGCGGTCGACCGAACTGTCGAACTTCTTGCCTTTCTTGCCGTCCTCATAGAGCCAGCCGGTGTAATGCATCACGCAGATCTGGCCGGGCTTTGGCGTCGCACCTGTGCCGACCTTGCTGTCGATAACCTGTAAACCTGAGGCTGTGGTCATGGCTTTTCCTGCGGTCTGGGCGGCTACTGGGGTCGTCATGCAGGCTGGCGCGGCAAAGCATGCCATCGCCACCGCTGTCAGCATCGGGATTGTTGCATGCGGGAAACGTCGCATCATGGGCACCCTCTTTGCGGATCGGACGCGTGTCTAGCGCAACGCCATCGTCGTTGCCAGCCCGCCAACCCATGCAAATACGCCGGGCTGGAAATGCCAGCCCGGCGATTCCGCCTCGGCCCGCAACGCTTTTCAAGCCGCCCAGGACACCCGCTGCTCCGCTGACTGACAGCGCTAATGTCCCACCGGTCCGACATGCCCCCCGAGGATTCGTACAACCGGAACTATATTGATCCACCGTCGTTCAGCTGAAGGCGCAGGGTTCGCATTCGTGGAAGATGCCATGAGCCAGATCCGTCAGTCGTCAGGGGCGGTTGAGCGCAGAGAGGTCGAGGGCGCGGCCGAAAACGTGCCTCGACGGCAAACTTCATTGAAATCCGCCGCGACTGAGGCTGGCAGCAGGCGATCTCTCAATGACAGGTCGGCACAGCCGGTAGAAAGCGCCATCGAACGATTGGTTGCCCCGGCGGCCATCGAACGTGCGCTGTCGATCTACCAGCAGCTACGGGAGCATGACCGATCCGTCGAGATGCAAGCGAGGAAAATCCTCACCAAACGCATCTACGCCATGGTTGACCAGGGAGAGAGTGACGAACGCCGGTTGACCGTCGGCGGGCTCGATCATCTTAAATCCATCGAGCGCGATCACGCGATCAAGTCTGCTTCAGATTCTCAGAACAAGAAACCACGTTGACGAACCGTTACCTTTCCCGGTTCGGATCGGACGCGCGTTGCCTCCGCCGCTGGAACGGGAGCGGCGTACGCCTTGCGCGCCTCACCGGCCTGACCAAAAACGATGAGCGTTGTTCCGAACCACGGTGACAACGCAAACTGCGGGGAGTTGCCGTAACATTTGCAGCGGGAACGGCGCGCGAGTTCCCCCGCGACGGATTTCAGTATCCGAGCGCGCAACCATCCTTGCGGGGATCGGAACCGCCGGTCAGCGTGCCTCTGTCCCAGTCGATCCAGATGGCCTGACCGCCGCCGAGCGGCGCCACCAAGCTGGTGGTCTGGTGTCCAAGCTTCTTCAGGCCCTCGACGATATCGGCCGGCACGCCATCCTCGAGCTGATAGACATTTTCGTAGTGCAGCCCGCGCGGCATATCGATCGCCTCCTGCACGTCGCAGCCGTAGTCGAGCATGTTGGTGAGCACGTGAACCTGCCCAACCGGCTGATACTGCCCACCCATTACGCCGTACGGCATCACCGCGCGGCCGTTCTTGGTCGCGAGGGCGGGAATGATGGTGTGTAGCGGCCGCTTGCCCGGCGCGATGCAATTGGGATGGCCGGGTTGGATGCGGAAACCGGCGCCGCGATTTTGCAAGAGGATGCCGGTTTTGTTCGACACGATCGCCGAACCGAAGGAGTGCGCGATCGAATTGATGAACGAGCAGACGTTGCGATCCTTGTCCACCACCGTGATGTAAATCGTCGACGGATTCATCGGCGGCGACACCTTCGGCAGATCGAGCATCCGGTCCATCCGGATCTTGGGAGCATATTCGTCGGCGAATTCCTTCAAAATCCCGGCGACATCGACATTAACGTGGGCGGGATCGCCGATGCGTTGCTCGCGCATCATGTAGGCGACCCGCGCGGCCTCGGCTTCGAGATGAAATCGCTCGACGCTCATCGCCGGGAATTTCGTGAGATCGAAGCGCGACAGGATGTTGAGCATCACCAGCATGGTGATGCCCGGGCCGTTGGGCGGGCACTGCCAGACGTCGAGGCCCTTGTACATGGTGCCGATCGGCACCGTGGTTTCGGTAGTATGGCGCGCGAAGTCGTCGGTGGTGTGCAGGCCGCCGATCCCGCGCAACGTCTCGACCATGTCCTCGGCGATCGCGCCCTTGTAGAATGCGTCGCGGCCGCCCTTGGCGATCGCCCGCAGCGTGCTTCCGAGTTCGGGCTGTTTGATGACGTCGCCGGCAACCGCCGGCTTGCCATGCGGCAGCAGATAACGCGGCGTGTTGGTGCCTTTCTTCAGTTTTTCGAAACCGTTCTTCCAGTCGAAGGCGATCCGGGGGCCGACGACATAACCTTCCTCGGCGGCCTTGATCGCGGGTCGCAGCAGGGTATCGAGGCCAAGTTTGCCGTGGTCGCGCAGAATAGTCACCCAGGCGTCGACCGCGCCGGGGATGCTGACGGCGTGCGCCGAAGTCAACGGGATCGCCTTCATATTGCGCTCAAGGTACCATTCCGCGGTCGCCGCCATCGGCGCGCGGCCCGAGCCGTTATAGGCGACGATCTTGCCCTCGCCCTTGGGCTGGATCAGCGCAAAGCAATCCCCGCCGATGCCGGTGGATTGCGGCTCGATCACGCCAAGCAGCGCGCACGCCGCCACCGCGGCATCCGCCGCGCTGCCGCCCGCACGCAACACCTCGATCGCCGTCAGCGCCGCCAGCGGATGCGAGGTCGCCACCATCGCGTTCTGGGAGTGGACCGTCGATCGGCCGGCGAGATGAAAATTCCTCATGCCAAGTTGCTCTCTTTGTCGTTTCTCGTTGGTTTTTTCGATCGCAGCCTACATGGCATATTCGCGAGGCGATGGGCAATGGCAGGAAGGTGACATCTTGTCGATTGGTCGTCCGGGGTTTCCCCACCGCCGGCCTCCTGATAAACTACCGCGATGCCATTCCGGGTCGCCGCCTTCTATCAATTCACAACCCTGCCGGACTTCCGCTGTTTGCGCGAGCCGCTGCGGGCGATTTGCGCCGATCTCAAACTAAAGGGCAGCGTGCTGTTGGCCCATGAGGGCATCAACAGCACGCTGGCGGGCGGCGCGGAGGCCATCGGCGAGATCGTCAACGTGTTGCGTCACGGCGAACTGTTCGGCGGCCGGCTCGACCATCTCGAACTGAAATTCTCGACGGCCTCGGCGATGCCGTTTGGCCGTCTAAAAGTGCGGTTGAAGAAGGAGATCGTGACCCTTGGCGATCCGCAAACCGACCCGACGCGGCAGGTCGGCATCTATGTCGAGCCTGCGGACTGGAACGATGTGATCGCCGCGCCCGACACTCTCCTGATCGATACCCGCAATGCATTCGAGGTGGCGATGGGCAGCTTTGAAGGCGCCGTCGATCCCGGCATCAAGAACTTCGGGCAATTCAAGGATTTTGCCGCCCGCCATCTCGATCCGGCAAAGCATCGCAGAGTTGCGATGTTCTGCACTGGCGGAATCCGCTGCGAAAAGGCGTCGAGCTATCTAAAGTCGCGCGGCTTTGCCGAGGTCTATCATCTCAAGGGCGGCATCCTCAAATATCTGGAGGGCGTGCCGGAAGCACAAAGCCGCTGGCGTGGCGAATGTTTTGTCTTCGACGAGCGCGTCGCGCTCGGCCACGGGTTGCGGCAGCGCGGCATGGGACATGATCCCAGCACGGGACACGATCCGCATGAGTGACATCAAGACGCTCAGCGATCGCATCGACCGGCTGGAGGCCCGGCTGACGTTTCAGGACGACGCCATCGAGACGCTGAACAAGACCATCACCGAGCAATGGCTCAAGATCGACGCGCTCGCGCGCCAGCTCGTCCAACTCAGCGAGCGGCTGCAAGCGGCGGAGATGCAAGTGCCGGGAGCTCCGAACGAACCGCCGCCGCATTATTGAGGTCGTGGTTCGCTGAGCGGCCGGTGATGCCAGACTTTCAGTCGTGATCGCGGCGCTGATCGGATCGCTTTCTACTGCCGCGGTGCGGCTTCGACGGCGCAGGCTGCGCCGCGCTCACCGGATCGGATGCCGGAAAGGTGTCGATCAGGCCGGCCTCCAGCATCGTATGGGTCCCCCGGTCGGCCAAAGCGGCCTTACGGGGGTCGGCGGCATGCTTGTCATGTGCCGCGGGATTGAATTTCTCGGCCATGTGAAGCCTCCATGTCGAGATAACGCCGCCGCAACCGTGACGTTCCTCGCGCGCGGACAAGCGGAATATCATCGAAAACCGCCCCTTCCGCGGGACTGGGGCCTGATCCTGCGGTGCGAGAGGGCCGGAAACGGCGATCTCGCTTCTCATGTCTTGGCCTTATCGGCATCCGCAGTGTATCAGGGGCACCTCGCCTCCCCGATTGATCCGCGGAAAACAGCGTTTGACCCAGGCAAAGCCCATTAAGCCGTTCCTCGAAGTGCTTTCCGGCCGCAGGCAACCGATACCGCCGATTTGGATGATGCGGCAGGCGGGTCGTTATCTGCCGGAATATCGCGAGCTGCGCGCCAGGGCCGGCAGCTTTCTCGATCTGTGCTTCACGCCGGAATACGCCACCGAGGTAACCCTGCAGCCGATCCGCCGCTTCAACTTCGACGCCGCGATCATCTTCTCCGACATTCTTGTCGTTCCCTATGCGCTCGGCCGCTCCGTGAGGTTCGAAGCCGGCGAGGGTCCGCGGCTCGATCCGCTGGATACGCCTGAGAAAGTCAAGACGCTGGCGTCGGACGCCGACTTCAAAAAGCTGGAGCCGGTGTTTGAGGCGCTGCGGCGCGTCCGCCGCGAGCTCGATCCAAAAATTGCGCTGATCGGGTTCTGCGGCGCGCCGTGGACGGTCGCAACCTATATGGTGGCAGGCCAAGGCACGCCGGATCAGGCGCCGGCGCGGATGATGGCCTACCGCCACCCCGAGGCGTTTGCGAAAATCATCGACGTGCTGGTCGAGAATTCGATCCGGTATTTGCTAAGGCAACTCGAGGCCGGCGCCGACGCGCTGCAGATTTTCGACACCTGGGCCGGCGTGTTGCCGCCGCGCGAATTCGTGCGCTGGTCGAGCGAGCCGGCGCGCCGCATTGTCGAGGGTGTGCGCCGGGAAGTCCCAAACGCGAAGATCATCGGCTTTCCCAGAGGCGCGGGCGCGTTGCTGCCGGGTTATGTGGAATCAACCGGCGTCGATGCCGTCGGTATCGACTGGGCGGCCGAGCCATCCTTGATCCGTGAACGCGTGCAAAACCGTGTGGCCATTCAAGGCAACCTCGATCCGCTGGCGCTGATCGCGGGCGGCGCCGCGCTCGATCGCGCGATCGACGACGTGCTTTCGAATTTCGCCAGCGGCCGATTGATCTTCAACCTCGGCCACGGCATTTTGCCGGAAACCCCGATCGCCCATGTCGAGCAGATGCTGAAGCGGGTGCGGGCGTATCGAGGGTGAGCGGCGCAAGTCACCGGCGCCATTCGAGCGAACGCGGGGTATCCCCTTCCTGAATTCAACGCCCCGATCAATCAAGCGGCCGGCTGCGCTCGATGATCTCGGCCGCGCCCTTGGCCAGTAGTTCGAGTCCGACCGCGCGGCCGAGTTCACGCGGGCGCTCGGCGGGCCCGGTGCGTGAGGCCTCGATGAACAACCCGCCGGCTTCATCCAGCACAGCGGCGGTCAGCGACATCTGCGCGCCGTCGATGGTGGAAAATCCCGCGATCGGCGAATTGCAGTGGCCATTGAGCACCCACAGCACTTCGCGCTCGGCATCGGCGCTTCGGTGCGCGGCAAGGTCGTCGATCGCAGCCAGAATGCCCCGCGTCTGCCAGTCCTGGATGGCACATTCCACCGCCACAATCCCTTGGCCAACCGCCGGCAACATTTCGTGAACCGAAAACTCATAGGCGATGCGGCCGGCCAGCCCAACACGTTCAAGCCCCGAGCGCGCCATGATCAGCGCGTCCGCGGGACCCGCCGCGCCGCCGTCGGGAAGCCGCTGCATCTGCCCGTCATCGAGCTTGCGCACGCGGGTGTCGGCGGCGCCGCGATAGTGGATCACTTCGACTTCCGGAAACAGCCGACGTGCATAGGCCACGCGGCGCACCGCGTTGGTGCCTATCTTGAAACCCTTACCGCGCGCATGTCTGAATTCCTCGATCGAAAGCCCCGGCCGCAGCACCAGGACGTCGCTTGCGGAATCGCGCTTTAGCGTCGCGCCGATCACCAGCCCCGGGGTATCCTCATTGCCCGGCATGTCCTTGAGCGAATGCATCGCGGCGTGCAACTTTCCCGACCGCACGGCGTCGCGGATCTCGGCCACGAATGCGCCGCCCTTGCCGCCGTGCTGCAGGAGCTTGCTGGTCTGATCGAGATCGCCCGTGGTTTCGAACTTGACGATTTCGACATCGATATCGGGTACCGCCGCGGTCAAGCGCCGGGCGATCTCCCCGGTCTGCGCCAATGCCATCGCGCTCTTGCGCGTCCCGATCCGCAATCGAATTGTCACCGCCGACGCTCCAAATCGATGTCCTCGCCGAAATCGCGGCTGAGCGCGAGCCCAGTACCCGCTTTCCGAAGTTCGTGATCCGGCTCCGCATCTTCGCAAACGAACTTCGGAAAGCAAAGGGTACTGGCAAACCTATGATGCTAGTACCGCTTTTTCGATTTGAAGTTCCTGTTCGAGTTTGCCGCGGGTGATGCAGGAACTTCAAATCGGCGGCACTAGAAGATAGAACGCGCCGATACCGGAATGCAAACGCCCGCGGCGGGCCTTCGCTACCGGGCGTCCTGCAAAATCATGTCGGAGGCCTTCTCCGCGATCATGATGACTACCGCATTGGTATTGCCCGAAACCAGGTCCGGCATCACCGAGGCGTCGACCACGCGCAGGGCTTCGATGCCGCGCAGGCGGAGCCGCTGATCGACGACCGCGAGAGGGTCGTTTCCCATGCGGCAGGTCGACGTCGGATGATAGATCGTGCTGCCGCGCGCGCGGCAAAAAGCCAACAACGCCTCGTCGCTGACGATCCTCGCGCCGGGATCGACTTCCTCGACGACGTAAGGCTTGAGCGCCGGGGCCTGCAAGATTTTCCGCAACATCTTCATGCCTTCGACATTGGCGGTGCGGTCGACCTCGGTCGAGAGATAGTTGATGCGTATCTCGGGAGCCGCTGCGGGGTCAGCGCTTCGGATGCGAAGCGAGCCGCGGCTTTCGGGGCGCAACTGACAGACCGACGCGGTGAAGCCGGAGAACGAATGCAGCTTCTCTCCCATCTTGTCGGTAGAGAACGGCAGGAAATGGATCTGGATATCCGGTGTCGCAAGGCGGGGATTGGTCCGGAAGAACGCCCCCGACGTCCCGGCGGCGATCGTCAACGGGCCGGTCCGGAATGCCGCATATTGCAGTCCGGTCAATATCTTGCGGACGGGGTTGTTGACGACATCGTTGAGCGTGATGGGCTGGGAGCAGCGCATCACCACCCTGACCTGCATGTGGTCCTGCAGATCGTGCCCGACGCCCGGTGCATCGAGCACGACGTCGATGCCGTGCTTGCGCAACAACTGCGCAGGTCCCACGCCCGAGAGCTGGAGCAATTGCGGAGAGTTGAACGTCCCGCCGGAGACCAGGATTTCCTTGCGCGCCCGCGCCGTTTTCAAGGCGCCCGCCTGGCGGTATTCGACCGCGTCGGCGCGACGTCCATCGAACAGAATGCGCTGCGCCAGCGAGGAGGTTTCAATGCGCAGGTTGCGGCGGGCTTTGGCAGGACGAAGATAGGCGACCGCCGCGCTCGCTCGTCTGCCGTGCCGGGTCGTGGTCTGGAAAAATCCGGCGCCTTCCTGTGACGCGCCATTGAAGTCGGGATTGACCGGCAGGCCGGTCTCGGCCGCCGCGGTGATGAAGGCCGCCGAGAGCCGGTCGGGGTGTCCTAAGTCCGAAACCGGCAGCGGGCCACCGGTGCCGTGAAAATCATCCGCGCCGCGCCGCTGGTCTTCGGCTTTCTTGAAATAGGGCAGGACGTCGCTATAACCCCAGCCATGGTTGCCGTGCTGACGCCAGCGGTCATAATCCTCGTGCTGACCGCGGATATAAAGCAAGCCATTGATCGAACTGGATCCACCCAGGACCTTGCCGCGTGGTTGAAACACGCTGCGCCCGTCCAGTCCCGGCTCCGGCTCGGTCTGGTACATCCAGTTGACCGTTTTCTCCTTGAACAACCTGCCGTAACCGAGCGGCACGTGAATCCACAGGTTGGTATCCTTTGGACCCGCCTCGAGCAGCAGCACTGTATTCTTTCGCTCGGCGCTCAGGCGATTGGCGAGCACACAGCCGGCCGAACCCGCACCGACGATGACGTAGTCGAATTCCGAGGTTTCGTGCCTTACCTGAGACCGTTCATTTATTTGTTGTTGCATGTGTTACGGTTCGAGCGTTCCTGGCATGCGCGTTGCCTCACGCGCTTGCGGGATGCTGCGCCGACTGCCGCGCGGCAACTCGGCGGATCAGGCCGGCGGTGCCGTCCGGCGCGGTCACCGGCAGCATGTGACCATGCGCGTCCAAAAGCATCAAGTCGAGCGCCGGGCATTTTTGCTTCATCGCTTCACCCTGCCTGCGGTAGTCGAGAATGAGGTCACCCTTCGCGAACAGGATGCCGAGCGGAATGCTCAGCCCGTCATAGCGTTTCATCATGGCCGGCAGATCTTCATTGACTGCGGCGAGGTCCGAGGAGGTGTTGTAGAAACTCTTCGGCCGCAGGCCGAGCAGCCCGCCGCCGCGCGTCGGGTAATCCGCCGGCACCGCGTCCGGACCGAATACGATCTTCAATAGCTCCGGCGCGCCGCGGATCGACATCGGGATCGCCAGCGTCCAGGCGATGATCTTGCGCATCACGGGCGAGTTGACGACCAGACCCCGGAATGGATCCGGCACGTCGTCCTGCGCGTGCGTCAGCGGCGCGATCAACGCCAGCGCGCCGGCGCAGTCGGGATGATCGAGCGCGATCGCGAGCGACAAAGCGCCGCCCAGCGAATGCCCGACCAACAGCGGACGCTTCAGCCCCAGCGCGCGGATGAACTTTGCCAGCGTATTGGCTTGCGCGCTGAGTTTCGCCGGCGCGTCGTCCGGGCGCACCGAATAGCCGGAACCGGGCCGGTCGACCGCGATGACCCGAAACTCGCCCGACAGCTTTTCCACCAGCGCGTAGGTGTAGTTCCACAACGTGCCGCCGAGGCCGTGGATCATCACAATGGCCGGACCCGTGCCCCCGGTGTCGACGTAGTGCAGCCGCTGGTCATCGATCTCGATGAACCGGCCGCACGGCGGCACCGCGGCTTCAACCTTCCGCGCGGTGTTGGCAGCGAACAGGACTAGACCCGCAACGATTAAGGCAACGATCAGAATCAGCGTCAGCAGAATGCTCATATGCGGCTACCTACGACAATTCGGGACCTACCCATACGATACCAAAGCAGGCCGCTCCAGCGCCAAGATGGGCTTGCCTCGCCGCGCGACGATGTTCTCGCCGTTCGGGCGGGACAGTCACGGACGGAAAACCGCATGCGTACGGCGCGGCAACGTCGATCATACACGGTCTGATCCGGCATCGATGATCAGACGGCCGATCGCCGAGCGTGGGGGCTCGATAACAAGCGAAAAATAGCGGCGGAAATCGCCGCCTATTTGATCTGAACCATCCCGACCTGATTGGTCAGGCTGTTGGCCATCACCGGGTTGCCATCGGGCGTGACATCCATATTGCGCACGATGTCGCCGCCGCCGGGGATCGCCCAGCTCTGGAATTTCTCCGTCGCCGGGTCGAAGCGAACGATCGTGTTCGGTTTGGCGCCGGATTCGTTGTACCAGACGGCACCCTTGGTGAAGACCATGCCGTAAGGCTCGGATTTCGGTCCGCTCGGCGACGGCCACTCCTTGACCGCGCCGGTTGCCAGATCAAGCTTGCCGATAAACCCCCTTGCGAAGTCGGCGTACCAGATCATGCCGTCGGGACCGATCGCAAGACGCCGCGGCCGGGCATCCGCATTGGGCAGCGTGAACTCCTTGATCGTCAGCGTCTTCGGATCGATGGTGGCGACCTTGTTGGTGCCGAATTCGACGAACACCGGAACGCCCTGGGCGTTGACCTGGATGCCGTAAGGGCGCGACTTCGGCGTCGGCGAGGTGAGAAGCTTGATCGCGCCGGTCGCCGGATCAAGCCGGCCGACAAAGTTCGACTGTTGCACCGTGAACCAAAGAATTCCGCTCTGGTCGAAAGTGAGGGAGTGCGGATCCTTCGCATTCGGATCCGGCAACGCATATTCGGTCACAAGACCGGTGTTCGGGTCGAGCTTGCCAATCAGCGCGGCGAGGTTGCCGGTGAACCAGATATTGCCGGCCTTGTCGTCGACCAGCCCGTGGGGGCCGCTGAACGCCGACTTGAGCGTATATTCCCTGATCGCCCCCGTCTTCGGATCGACCCGGCCGAGCTTGTTGGCCAGTTGAGCGCTCCACCAGATCGAACCGTCCCGTGCCGCCAACGGATCGTGCGGACGCGAGCCGAGGGTCGGCACATCCCACATCTTGATCTCGGCCTTCGCGGGACCGTCAATGATGACCGCCTCCGGGCGCTTGCGCTCCGGGAAGTTCTGGATGAGGTAATCGCTCATCGCCCCCCATTCCTCGGCGGCCACCGGCGCGTTCATATTTTGCATCATCCGCACCACGGTCTGCCAGCCGTCCGGGGTATAGCCGACACGAACCCGATTGATGTCGTGGCAACCCCCGCAGGTGTCGACGAACCTTTGCTTGCTCGCGCCTTCAGGCCAATCCTTGGCGGTGTATTGTGCATGCGCGACAGGCGTCCCGATAAGAGGCGCCCCGAGGACGACCATGACCAATACAAACAGCAGTGATTTACCGCGCATCGTGACTTCTCCCCAGGGGCTTTGTCGGACCAAGCCGTTTTGATATTTATTGGCGCCAGCTAAACTGCGGCGACGGCATCCGTCAAGCTTGCGGCGCGCAACGAAGACATGCAATGAAATTGAACTTTAGCCGTCGTTCCAGCCACTTTTCGGTGAATGGCTCGCCGATCGACGCCGCAGGCCGGTGCCTAGAAGCGCCTTGCCCCGACCGCGTTATGGGCAGAGTTTCGCTCCGGACCATTCGCGCGTACGCTTATTACGAAGCAAGGATAGCTTCGCCTGAGGGAGGCCGAGATGGGACTGCTGGTCGAAGGTCAATGGCACGACGCCTGGTACGAAACGACGTCGACCGGCGGCCGCTTTGTGCGCAAGGATTCCACATTCCGCAACTGGATTACCGCGGACGGCGGCGCCGGTCCCACCGGCGTTGAGGGTTTTGAGGCGCAAGCCGGACGCTATCACCTCTATGTCAGCCTCGCCTGCCCTTGGGCGCATCGTACGCTGATTATACGGGCGCTGAAGGGTCTCGAAGACAGCATCTCGGTATCGGTGGTGCACTGGCTGATGCTGGAACGCGGATGGAGCTTCGCCGATGGCCCCGGCGTCATCGCGGACACGGTCAACCACGCCGAGTTCCTGCATCAAATCTACACCCTCGCCGATCCGCGTTACACCGGCCGCGCCACCGTCCCCGTGCTCTGGGACAAGAGGCGGCGCACCATCGTCAACAACGAATCCTCCGAGATCATCCGAATGCTGAACTCGGCGTTCGACGCGATCGGAGCAAAGCCCGGCGACTATTATCCGCAAGCCAAGCGCGGCGACATCGACGCGCTCAACGCCCGCATTTACGACACGCTCAACAACGGCGTCTACAAAGCGGGGTTCGCGACCACACAGGCGGCCTACGAGGAAGCGATCGGGCCATTGTTCGAGACACTGGGCTGGCTCGACCAGCGGCTTGCCAGCAGGCGCTTTCTGTGCGGCGACAGCCTGACCGAAGCAGACATTCGGCTATTCACCACGCTGGTGCGTTTCGATGCGGTCTATGTCGGGCACTTCAAGTGTAATATTCGCCGGCTTAGCGATTATCCGAATTTATCCGCCTATGCGCGCGATCTCTACCAATGGCCCGGGATCGCGGGGACGGTGAATTTCGAACACATCAAAGGGCACTATTACCAAAGCCACCGCTCGATCAATCCCAGCGGGATCGTGCCGGTCGGCCCGACACTCGACTTTACCTCCCCGCACCGGCGCGAACGGCTCCTTGCCGAGCCAGGGGCGAAGGAACCCGGGGCAACGCGGCTTTGACAAGGCTAGTCTGGCACCGTTGCAGAGACGCGCGCCTGATCGCGGCCGAGCGCCCTTATTGCAAAAGTCTCTTCCCACTACCGCGCGCGATTGCTATTGATCCTAGCGACCACGCCGCCGTCGTCGACGGCGATTCGGTCGAAATTCATGGCACTTGCTTTTGCGAAAATGCGTTACTCGATTCACGGCAAAACACTTGTGGCGAAAAAAGCCCGGATATTGACCAACGCGCTCATCGATTGCGCGAAGGCGGGGATCAAACCGAGCTTTGCCACCAACAAGATGCTTTGGGCGCTGTCGCTGTACTTTGAATGCGGCAGTTTCAGCAGGGAAAATTGGCAAACCTACCATCGCCTCAGTGACGCCGCCAAACAGGTCCGAGCCTCGGGCGACAAGAGCTGGAAAAAAGACGTCACGTTTGAACACGTCCGCCCAATCAGCAAGATGTATCGGATGCTTTTGGATGAGAGGGCAACGCTGACCCTTGACAGGGCGGCCGTCATCATTGGCGAATATCCGCCGATCCTGATTACGATGGAAGAAGAGCTTCGAATGTCGAAGCTCGGGTTCAAGGTCGAGGGCACACCTGAGCAACGATACCGTGAGATTCCGATTTCCGGTTTCAGTCTGCGTTCGGACGGCCCCGCCGCATGAAGACGGTTAGTCTGGCTGAAAACCTGGAGGGAAGCCGGAAGCTAGCCGGCACTTGGATGCCGTCATGTTTTTCGCAAATATCCGCATCAGCAGGCCGATCTCTCGCTCAACGACTCGACAAATGCTGCAAGATCGCGAAGCATAGCCGCGAGCAGCAAAAATAGCGACGGAGAAACCCTGATGCGGAGAGACCTATTCGTGGCGCTGACCTTCGCGACGCTTGCTTCAGGTCATGCAACCGCAGTGGCTGAAGAACTCACAGGGACGCTCGCCAAGGTAAAGGAGCTCGGATATATCACCATCGGGCACCGCGAGGCGTCGGTGCCGTTCTCCTACGCCGACGACAAGCGGCAGCCGGTCGGCTTCGCCATCGACATCTGCGCCAAGATCGTTGACGCCGTAAAGCGTGAATTGAAGCTGGACAAGCTCGAAGTGCGGTATCAGCTGGTGACGGCCTCGACGCGCATTCCGCTATTGGCCAACGGCACCATTGACGTCGAATGCGGCAACACCACCAATAATGCCGAGCGGCAACAGCAGGTCTGGTACACCAATACGCATTTTCTGACGGCGAGCCGTTTCCTCTCGAAGGTCGAATCGAAAATCGGCTCGATCAGCGACCTCAAGGGCAAGACGATCGTCTCTCCGGCCGGTTCGACCAACATCAGACAGGCCCTCGAATTTAATAGCAGATTGAATCTAGGGATGACGATCATCCCGGCTCAGGATCAAGGCGAAGCGTTCCTGACAGTCGAGACCGGCAGGGCGGTGGCCTTTGTCCAGGACGATATCGTGCTCGCGGGCCTGATTGCCAACGCGAAGGACCCAAAGGCGTACGTGATATCGGAGGACGCGTTCTCCAAGCCGGAGCCGTATGGAATTATGCTGCGCAAGGATGACGTGGCGTTCAAGGCGGTTGCCGATGCTGCGACGGCAGCGCTCTACAAAAGTCCCGAGGGTGCGGCGCTCTATGCCAAGTGGTTCACGCAAGCCATCCCACCGAAGGGCGTCAACCTGAATATCCCGATGAGCCCGGCGATAAAGCGGGCCTTCGAGAAGCCGACGGATTCGCCCGATCCGGCGGCTTATTGATCAGCAAATGCTCAACTGGCGTGGCTTGAGTGCGGCCTTTTCGATGGCGACACCCTCGAGAATTCACAGTGCGCGCGATAATTCACAGCACGCGCATCCGCCTCCGGCGGCATCGATGCGTCCGGCGCTAAATGGGAAAACTTATCGCGGCCCAAAATAGCAAGAGTCTTGGGGAGGGGCTGGCAATGCGCGAAAGTGTGGTCAAAACAGCTCACTCCGTTTGGACGAATGGGTCACACGCTAACTGACGTGTACGGACCTTTTCATTGCACCAAGCATTTAGTCACTGCAGCATTTCGCTGTTGAGAGAGGCAGCGCGATGTTTGGTCCCTTTTATTCGACCATGTTCTTGGCATTTGAGTCGGGCAACGTCATTGGCCTTCGAATGATGAAGATCATGTCGGGTGGCAGCGGCTTGCATGACGAGGCGAATTTAATGGTGATGGAAAAGGTACAGGCTATGTTTGAGGCTAGTGCAAGCCTTTTGGCTGGCGGCACGGCGAGCAGTGTAGTTGATCGGTATCGAGAACACGTTGCTGCAAACGCGAAGCGACTGTCACATTGAGTTTTTACTGAATGTAGTTGGAAAAGAACGTAGTAGTGATATTGAAAATGCCGGAACAACGAAAGCAAGTCGTTCGTAACCTACCTTAGATTAGGCCAAAAGCCGCACGACCGTGGAATGGCATAGAAAAACGGCCCGCCAAGCGGGCCGCTTTCTTTATTTAATCGCGATCTTCGTAATACCGACTACGTCGACCATCCCAATCGCGGCGACGATCCCGGTCTGGTTGAACAACAATGACCTCATTCCGACTGCGTCGAAACTCTCGATCCTGACGCCAATCACGGTCACCACGATAACCATCATCAACACGGACACCAGCACCACCGGGGCCAATACCGAATTGAACGCCTTGGGCAGACGCCGCACCTGCACCTAACAGGGTAGCGGCTGCAACCACAACTAAAGCAAGTTTATTCATAGTTGATACTCCTCTGAGGACACAACCCAACCGAGAACCAATGGTTCCCAAAGTAAGTCGCCTTATTTCGGTTCGGTTCTTCTGTCCGGAAGCATAATCATTTGAAGCATTCGGCGTCTGTTTCACCGAATGAAGGCGGCAAGATGAATTTGCCGTCCATGACCGGTTGTTGGCGACGAGCGACGTGCCGATTTCTCACCTTACGGCTGCTAAAAAAACACGGCCCGCCGAAGCGAGCCGCTTTTTTCCAAATTCAGTTGGACTTGTTCAGTTAATGGCGATCAATAATCACCTTGTCGTGGTCTCGATCTCGATCATGGTCGCGATCCTTTATAACGACGTCCCGATCCCGATGTTCGTCACGATCACGTATGACCGTGCGATCGCGATCTCTGTCGCGGTCTCGATCACGTCCTGCACCGACGGTCACGCCAGCCAGCCCGACAAACAAACCGAAGATCGGATTTGGCTCGTCAGCTTTGTGGATTATGATCTTGGATACTTCGACGATGAGACCTGCAGGCTCGAACCCCTTGCAAATCCCTTCGGACCAAAAGTGTTACCTACGTCTTCGGTATGAAACGTAACCCATGTGTCCGGGCCGGACGGGGTTAAACTGGTAGCGGGGGAGGGACTCGAACCCCCGACCCCAGGATTATGATTCCCGTGCTCTAACCAGCTGAGCTACCCCGCCACGGCGTTGGCAAGCGCGGTATGATGTGCCGCAGTCGCGAACGCGCGGCATATAAGAAGCAGGTCTTGGCCCTGTCAAGCAAACCCGCACCCCCGGCCAAGTCGCTGCGGCAAAGAGCTATTTCGGCCGCACGTTGGGATCGCCGCCGGGGCTGCCGGGCGGTCGGATCACCGGCGTGTTGCCGGCATCGGGCGTCGGTGCGCGGATTTCCGGATCGACGCCGGCGGGCGGACACAGCACGCCGTCGGATTTCGCCAGCTTGTCGCTGAGCGGCTCGGCCCGCTGCCCGGTGGTCATGCCCTCCGGCATGACCGTGCCGCGCGGCGCGACCGGCTGCATCGGCGCACAATTGCTGGCCGAAGCCGGCGGCGCCGTTTGCGCCGGTGGCGTCGTCGCCGTGGGCGGGGCCTGCGCGCTGGCGCCGCTGGAGGCCGCCATCAGCGCGTAAGAGAAAAGCGTTACGTATCTGGTTCGCATGCGGGGCAACGGCCCGCATGCATGGAGGTTCCGCAGGGGTTGGGGAACATTTAGAGCATGATCCGGAAAAGTGGAAACCGGTTTTCCGAAAAGATCATGCTCAAACAAAGAGATGAGATCATGATGCGATCTAACTTAGTCGCATCATGATCTAGCCTTTGCGGTAACGGATCAGCGAGAAATGCCCCATCGGCGGCATCGGCCGACGCTCCGCCAAGCTGACGCCGCCATGTTTGGCGGCCCAGTTCGCCAGACGCGCCCACGGAAATTCCGGCCGCCAGCCGAGCCGGCGCGCCAGCGGCGCGAACGCCAATTCGAACGCGCGACGCGGACCGCTCTCGGCGCCGATGTGATTGACCAGGATGAGTTCGCCGCCGGGCTTCAACACGCGAATGAAATCATCAAGCGTGGCTTCGGGATCCGGCACCGCGGTGATGACATATTGCGCCACCACCGCGTCAAACGACGAATCCGCAAACGCCAGGTTCTTGGCGTCCATGACGGCAAGCGTCTCGACATTGCCAAGGCGAAGCGCCCGCACGCGGCTTTGCGCCTTGCGAAGCATCGGCTCGGAGATATCGACGCCGCACAATTTCGTGGTCGGAGAATAATCCGACAGCGACAAGCCGGTGCCGACGCCAACGTCGAGAATTCGCCCGCCTATTCGGTCGGCTTCCACGATGGTCGATTGGCGGCCGTGATCGAATACCTTGCCGAACACCAGATCGTAGATCGGCGCCCAGCGCCCATAAGCCTTTGCGACCCCCGCGCGGTCGATATCTGTCGTCATGCCCCCGCCCTGAAAATATTATCCGCGCATCGCCTCGACGAGCGGCGCCCTTGCAGCAGTTCCCGCGGCTGCCACCTTGGCCGCGACTTTTTCCGAGGTGCTCTTGGCGGTGGCGCTCTGGATGAAACCGCCGCCGAGCACGCGCGCCTGGCCGGAAGGCGCATCGTAGAACACACAGGCCTGACCCGGCGACACACCCTCTTCGCCCGCGACCAGTTCGACCTCGTAGCCGCTATTCGTGGCCCGCAGCCACGCCGGCTGCGGGCTGCGGGTCGAGCGCACCCGCACGAAAATCTCCAGACCCTCGCCGACCGCGCGATCGAGCGGCCCGTCGCCGATCCAGTTGATGTCGCGCAGCGCGATGCGGTCCATCCGCAACGCCTCGCGCGGACCCACCACGACGCGGCGGCTCGCCGCATCCAGCCGCACCACATAGAGCGGCGCGGTCGAAGCGATACCCAGACCCCGCCGCTGGCCGACGGTGAAATGAACGATGCCCTGATGCCTGCCGATGACGCAGCCATCGAGGTCGACGATATCGCCGGGCAGCACCGCATTCGGCCGCAGCCGGCCGATCACGTCGGTATAGCGCCCGGTCGGCACGAAGCAGATGTCCTGGCTGTCCTGCTTGTCGGCCACTTGAAGTCCGAAGCGCCGCGCCAGCTCCCGCGTCTCGGACTTGGTCATGTCGCCGAGCGGAAAGCGAATATATTGCAATTGTTCGCGGGTAGTGGCGAACAGGAAATAGCTCTGGTCGCGGTCGGCGTCGGCGGCGCAAATGAGCGCGCGCGATCCGTCCGCCATTGCACGCGAGGCAACGTAGTGCCCGGTTGCGAGCGCCGAGGCGCCGAGTTCGCGCGCGGTCGCCAACAGATCGCGGAACTTGATCGCGCGGTTGCACTCGATGCAGGGCACCGGCGTCTCGCCGAGAGCATAGCTTTCGGCGAAATTGTCGATCACCGATTCACGAAAGCGGTTTTCGTAATCCAGCACGTAGTGCGGGATGCCGATCCGCTCGGCGACATTGCGCGCGTCGTGGATGTCCTGCCCGGCGCAGCAGGCCCCCTTGCGGTGGGTGGCCGCACCATGATCGTAAAGTTGCAGCGTGATGCCGACGACGTCGTAACCTTCCGACTTCAACAGCGCAGCCGTCACCGAGGAATCGACGCCGCCAGACATGGCGACGACGATTCTTGTGTCCTGTGGACGGCCTTCAAGATCAAGACTGTTGAGCATGGTTCCGGTCATCGATGCGATCGCGAGCGCCAAGAAGCCACCTTGCGACGCGACTAGCGGCTTTTGGAGCCTTCCCTGACAAAGCAGGTTCGCCTCACGGGAGCGGCTGAAAAGCCACTCTTTAATATAGTCCGTATTGGCGCGAGGCAATCACGGTCATCCCGTTTGCAAGCCGCGAACGGCAAATCTTGCCGCCGGGCAGAAAAGGGATCACCCGGGCCGTTCCATGGCTAGTTTCTGATTACCGTAAGATATTGAAATATTTGAATACTTTTTATGAACTGGGATGGCCCGGTCCTTGCTGATCGAAGGTCCAGTTCCATTTCCGGAGGCCGTCCTGTGTTGAGCGTCAGTTCAGAAGCCGCAGCAAACGCAGCGTTCCAGGCCGCCCCGCAGCTCTCCGCGCGGTCCGAGCAGCCACCGGTCAACGATCTTTTCGGGGCTCTGGTCAACCAAAACGCGCCCGCAGAAAGCCAGCTGCCGGCGCCGCCACCTCCGCGGCGCCGCGCCGCCGAGACACGGCCGCACGCCGATAACGCAAGCGCAGCGAACGAGGCGGCCAATCAGGCGGCCAGCAGCAACCATCCGAACAGCCTTGCCAATGCCGGACCACCCTCCGACGTCAATGCCACCAACACCGGCAACGCCGAGGCGAACGGCTCGACCAGCCCCAGTGCAGCCCAGTCATACCCGGCGAAGTCGGGCGCCGCTTCGAAAACCGAGCCGACCAAGTCAACGGAGAAGTCGGCGAGCGGAGATTCGTCCGCGGCGGATCCGACCACTGTAGCCCAGCAGGCCGGTCTCATCGCGACGACACCGGTTCCGGTCGCCGTCGCAATACCGGTCACCGCCGCGCCGACGAATGCTCCAGCAACAACGGCTGCGTCCGGCAGTACCACCGCGCCACTGGCGATTGCGGCGGCGGCCATCGCAGCCAGTTCGCAGGTCGGATCGACAGCTCAGCTCAAGCTAGACACGATTGCGGCTGACATATCGACGGCAACCGCAGCCGCCACAACGGCAGCGACGCCAGCGTCAGTGCCCGCGACCGCGACCGCAAAGATCGCTCCTGCGGTGGCGGCGAGCGGACCCGCCGCACCCGTGATCCCGCAGGCGGCGCAGACCAGTGCAAGCCCCGCGAACGCCGGCGCATTGACCAGCGCCGTGGCCGCGACAGCGCCCGTCTCACCGAAGGCGCCATCCGGAAAGTCGTCGACCGCGACCACGGGTTCCGATGCCCCGACGACGACGTCAGGCACACCCGAACCGTCCTCGACCAACGCCGCGGCGGGGACCGTACAAATCGGCCTGCAGCCGCAACCGTCGTCGGCCGCAGGCAAGCCGGAGGCTACGAACACGGCCGTCGAGGCGGCAAGCGCTGATGCGGCCAGCTCGACAGCGGCAGCCGCCGTGTCGGCTCACGAACACTCGCCGGCCGCCGCCAGCGCACATTCGCTTACCGATTCAGCGGACCCCGGCACCCCTGCGATTGGCGCGTTCCAGCTGCAGCTCAATACCCCCGGGGCCTCGGCGACATCGCCGGCAACATTCAGCGTGACAACGGCGAGCAATGGGCCGGTGCCCTTGAGCGGGCTCGCGCTGGAGATCGCGGCCTCGGCAAAGAGCGGCAAGAGCCGTTTCGAAATCCGGCTCGATCCGGCCGATCTTGGCCGCATCGATGTTCGCATCGATATCGATCGCAACGGCCAGGTGACGTCTCATCTGACGGTCGAAAAGCCGGAAACGCTGTCGATGCTGCGCCAGGACGCACCCCAGCTGCAGCGCGCGCTGGATGACGCGGGCCTCAAGACCGGCAATGGCGGTCTGCAATTCAGCCTGCGCGACCAGTCCTCTTCCGGGCAGAACAGCGGCAACGACGCAAGCCCCAACGCTCAGCGGCTGGTCATCAGCGAAGAAGACACCGTCCCCGCCGCAGTCGCGGGAGGAAGCTACGGACGCGCGCTTGGACCGAACAGCGGCGTGGATATCAGGGTTTGAGGAGACGGAAATGACAACGACAGCGGCAACGACACCCAACACTTCCAGTCCCGTCGTTTCGGGGACGACACAACTGCCGCAGTCCTCGTCGGGGTCCTCGGCCAAGGCCGCAAACGCGCTGGCTTCTTCCCAGATCGCAGGTAACTTTCAGAGCTTTCTGCAATTGTTGACCACGCAATTGCAGAACCAGAATCCGCTCAGCCCGCTGGACACCAACCAGTTCACCCAGCAGCTCGTCGAATTCGCCGGCGTCCAGCAGCAGCTCAACACCAACGACTCGCTGGCGACGCTGGTGTCCCTGCAGCAGACCGCCCAATCGACCCAGGCCCTGGGATTTGTCGGCAAGACGGCCGCAGTCACCGGCAGTACCGCCGCACTGTCCAACGGCAAGGCGGTCTGGCAACTCGACATTCCTTCGAATTCGAATGTCGATGTCACGATCACCAGCGGCACCGGCCAGACCGTGTTCTCCGGCACCTTCCCTGCCAACGCCGGCAATAACCAACCGTTCAACTGGAACGGCCAGGGCAACGACGGCACCCAGTTCCCTGACGGCAGTTACAAGCTCACGGCGACCGCCAAGGACTCCTCGGGCAACACGGTGGCGGTCAAAACCCAGATCGAGGGCGTGGTCAGTTCGGTCGATCTCACCCAGTCGCCGCCGCTGCTGTCGATCGACGGCCAGACGTTTACGGTCAACCAGATCCAGAGCATCGTGAACTGACGACGGCCCGCCCCAATCGCCCGACATCGCTGACTTAAAGGCCCCCGGTCGCCGCGCGGGGCCTCCAAACCGGCCGCTCCGGAGCGCCAAACCGCGTCCGAACCGCCGCCATCGAGGCATTTTCAAGGAGATTCGTATTGAAGCCTTGGGCTTAGGCAAATTTTAAGCCGCCGGGCGTAGGTTGTGACCTGTGAGTTCAGTGGTTGAGAGTTTGTGAGTACGCCATGACAGAACCCCATCGCCCGAGGGTAAAATACGTCATCGGGCCGGACGGTAGTCCGTTAACAATTGCGGATTTGCCCGCACCCGGGACCAAGCGGTGGGTTATCCGTCGCAAGGCCGAGGTCGTTGCCGCGGTTCGCGGCGGCCTGCTCTCCCTCGAGGAGGCTTGCAGCCGCTACACGCTGACCGTCGACGAATTCCTGTCGTGGCAGTTTTCGATCGATCAACACGGCCTTGCAGGGCTGCGCACCACCCGGATCCAGCAATACCGCCAATAGGCGCCCTCCGGAAAACCGCAATTTAAAGAAAATCGGCTTTGCCCCGCGAAGCCGATTTTTTCCGTCTTGAACTTTCGCGCCGGGCCTTAACCTTCGTTAACCATATCGAAACCATCCCATAGGCAATAATTGCCCACTCGGCTCCTTGAGCCGAATCTGAGGGGCGGTTGGTTTTGCAGAGTCTCGTAAGCTTTCTGAGGGGCCTCGGTGCTTCGCGGTTGATGGCGATGGTCGCGGTGACAACCGCGCTGATCGGCTTCTTCGCGTTTGTCATCATGCGCGTCACCACGCCGCAGATGACCACCCTCTTTACCGACCTCAGCATCGAGGACTCCGCCGCGGTCATCAAGGACCTGGAGCGCCAGGCCATTCCCTTCGAATTGCGCAACGATGGCGCCGTGATCATGGTGCCGAAGGACAAGGTCACCCGGCTGCGCATGAAACTGGCCGAGGGCGGTCTACCGAAGGGCGGCGGTGTCGGCTACGAGATCTTCGACAAGTCCGACGCGCTCGGCACCACGAGCTTCGTTCAGAACATCAATCATCTGCGCGCCCTCGAAGGCGAATTGGCCCGCACCATCCGCGCCATCGACCGCGTCCAGGCGGCGCGAGTCCATCTGGTGCTGCCGGAGCGCCCGCTGTTTTCGCGCGAGACGCCCGAGCCGTCGGCCTCGATCGTCGTGCGTGTGCGCGGTGCCCTCGAACCACAGCAGATCAGGGCGATCCGCCATTTGGTCGCGTCCGCCGTCAACGGCCTGAAGCCGCAGCGGGTGTCGATCATCGACGAGGCCGGTCAGTTGCTGGCCGACGGCGCAAGCGGCGCCACCGACAACGCCATCGGGGACGAGCGCCGCGCCAGTTACGAAAAGCGGATGCGCAATGAAATCGAGGCGATCGTGTCGTCGGTGGTGGGGGCGGGCCGCGCCCGCGTCCAGCTCTCAGCCGACTTCGACTACAATAAGATCACCCAGACCTCCGACCGCTTCGATCCCGAAGGCCGGGTGCTGCGCTCGAGCCAAACCCGCGAGGAATCCACCGCCACGGCGGAGAACAACGGCCAGGTCACCGTCGGCAACGAACTACCGGGCAACCAGGGCCAGAACAATGCGGCGCCGGCTGCGCGCGACCAGAGCAAGAAGACCGAAGAAACCAACAATTACGAAATCTCGCGCACCACCAAGACCGAAGTAACCGAAGCCGGAAGGGTCAACCGGATCTCGGTCGCCGTGCTGGTCGACGGCAGCTACAGCAAGAACGAAAAAGGCGAGATGGTCTATCAGGACCGCAGCAAGGAACAGCTCGATCGCATCGCAGCGCTGGTGCGCTCGGCGATCGGCTTCGATCAGAAGCGCGGCGATCAGGTCGAGGTCGTCAATCTCAGATTCGCCGAAGCGCCGGTGATCGTTCCGCTCGCCGAGCCGACCGGACTATTCGGAATGCTGCATTTCACCAAGGACGACGTGATGTACGTCATCGAGCTCGGCGTCATGATGCTGCTTGGGCTCGTGGTGCTGTTCATGGTGATCCGGCCGCTGGTCAAACGTATCCTCGCATCCGAAGTGCTCGCGTTGCCTTCCGGCGACGGCCAGGTACCGGCGCTGGCCGACGGCAGCCACCCGGCAGGCGCAACCGGCCAGAGCCTTATACCCAACGTCAACACCACCGCGCAATTGATCGACGTCGCCCAGGTCCAGGGCCAGGTCCACGCCCAATCGGTGCATCGCGTCGGCGAATTGGCCGAGCGCAATCCCAACGAAACCGCCGCCATTATCCGTCAATGGCTCTCCGAACCCACCGCGTGATCTGACATGGCCGTACCCCAAACCACAAACGTCAACGATATCACCAGCGTCATCTCCTCGCTGGCGTCTCGTCAAGGCAACCGGCCGAAGGCACCTCCGCTGAGCGGCCCGAGGCGTGCCGCGATCCTGATGCTGGCCTTGGGGGAACAATATGGCGGCAGGGTCTGGTCGCTGCTCGACGACGATGAAGTACGCGAACTGTCGATTCATATGTCGACGCTCGGCACCGTCGAGGCTGAAGTGGTGGAAGACATGCTGCTCGAATTCGTCTCGCGGATGTCGGCATCCGGGGCATTGATGGGAAACTTCGACGCCACCGAGCGGCTGCTTCAGCAATACCTGCCCCCCGAGCGCGTCACTGGCATCATGGACGAAATTCGCGGCCCCGCCGGCCGCAACATGTGGGAGAAGCTTTCCAACGTTCAGGAAGAGGTGCTGGCCAACTATCTCAAGAACGAATATCCGCAGACCATCGCCGTGGTGCTGTCGAAACTCAGCCCGGAGCACTCCGCGCGGGTGCTTGCGATCCTGCCCGAGGACATGGCACTCGACGTCGTCAATCGGATGCTGAAAATGGAGGCGGTGCAGAAGGAGGTGATCGAACGTGTCGAGCAGACGCTTCGCATCGAATTCATGTCGAACCTGTCGCAGACCAGGCGCCGCGACGCCCACGAAGTGATGGCCGAAATTTTCAACAACTTCGATCGGCAGACGGAAACCCGCTTCATCACCTCGCTGGAGGAGGAAAACCGCGAATCCGCCGAGCGCATCAAGGCGCTGATGTTCACCTTCGACGACCTCATCAAGCTCGACTCCGGGTCGGCGCAGACGCTGATGCGCAACGTCGACAAGGACAAGCTCGGCATCGCGCTCAAGAGCGCCAACGAGGAAGTCCGCGGCTTCTTCTTCAGCAACATGTCGTCCCGCGCCGGCAAGATGCTGCTCGACGACATGCAGGCGATGGGCCCGGTACGGCTGCGCGACGTCGACGAGGCGCAGGCGCTGCTCGTCAACCTCGCCAAGGACCTGGCTGCCAAGGGCGAGATCACGCTGACCAAGAACCGCGCCGACGACGAGCTGGTGTATTGATGGCCGCCCCCGCAAAATTTCTGTTCGACATGGACTTCTCGGCACCCGACAAGATGCGGGAACGCGCCGCCACGCCGTCGGAAATCGCCCAAAAGATCGCTTCAGCCGAGGCGAGAGGCTATCGCGACGGCTACGACGCCGCGCTGCGCGAGGCCAAGGTAGAAAGCGACCGCCGCGCTGCATTGGCGCTTGAGGAGATCGCAATTGCCGTCAAGGACATCGCCGCGCGCTACTCCGGCGTCGAGACCCGGATGGAAACCGAGGCGGTCGATGTCGCGGTCGCGGTGGCGCGCAAGCTGTGCAGCGAATTGATCGCGCGCGAGCCGCTCGGCGAGGTCACCGCGTTGGTGAGCGATTGTTTTTCGCAGCTGGTTTCGACGCCGCATCTGGTGGTTCGGATCAATGATTCGCTGTATGAGGCCGCCCACCAGCGTATCGAACGGCTGGCGAAGCAATGCGGTTTCGAGGGGCGGCTAGTGATTCTGGCCGAGCCCGAAATCGAAACCGGCGACTGCAGGATCGAGTGGGCGGACGGCGGCGTCGTGCTGGAGCGCGCGTCGATCGAAGCAAAGATCAACGAACTTGTCGGGCGCTACATAGCGTCGCGCAATCAAGCCTGAGTCACGGCCAGGAGGAATGAACCATGAGTGACACCGACGCACAGGTTCCGTTCCCCGATCTCAACGCCGCGCCTGCGCCGGCGCCGGACGACGTGGCCTATCTCGAGGACGAGAATGCCTCGCGCATTGCCGCCGATCTCGAGGCCGTCTTCGACGTTCCGGTGCAGGTCTCCGCGGTGCTCGGCCGCTCCAAGATGGATGTTGGCGAATTGCTGAAGCTCGGACCCGGCACCGTGCTCGAACTCGATCGCCGCGTCGGCGAGGCCATCGACATCTATGTCAACAACCGGCTGGTGGCGCGCGGCGAGGTGGTTCTGGTGGAAGAAAAGCTTGGCGTGACCATGACGGAAATCATCAAAGCCGAACGCGCTTGAAGCTCTCTCTAACGATACGCGCCTAACCGGCGCGAACAGACGAACAGGAGATTACCATGCGGCTTCTCATCGTTGGTACACTGAAGGGCCAGCTCACGACAGCCACCAAGATCGCCATGGACAATGGCGCTTCGGTGACCCATGCGGAGGACCGCGAGCAGGCCATGCGCGTTTTGCGCGGCGGCAAGGGTGCCGACCTGTTGCTGGTCGACGTTGCCCTCGACATCCGCGATCTGGTGATGCGGCTTGAGGCCGAACACATTCACGTGCCGATCGTCGCCTGCGGCATCTCCAACGACGCCCGCGCGGCGGTAGCCGCGATTCACGCCGGCGCCAAGGAATACATTCCGCTGCCGCCCGAGCCGGAATTGATTGCCGCGGTGCTTGCCGCCGTCGCCAATGATTCACGCGACCTGGTCTACCGCGACGAAGCCATGGCCAAGGTGATCAAGCTCGCCCAGCAGATCGCCGGCTCTGACGCTTCCGTCATGATCACCGGCGAGTCCGGCACCGGCAAGGAAGTGCTGGCGCGCTATGTGCATACCCGCTCCAACCGCGCCAAGCGGCCGTTCATATCGATCAATTGCGCGGCAATTCCGGAGCACCTGCTGGAGTCCGAGCTGTTCGGCCACGAAAAGGGTGCGTTCACCGGCGCCATTGCGCGGCGTATCGGAAAATTTGAGGAAGCCACGGGCGGCACCTTGCTGCTCGACGAAATTTCAGAGATGGATGTGCGGCTGCAATCCAAATTGCTGCGGGCGATCCAGGAGCGAATTATAGATCGCGTCGGCGGCACGAGGCCGGTGCCGGTCGACATCCGCATCATCGCGACATCGAACCGGAACCTCGCCGACGCCGTACGCGAGGGCACCTTCCGCGAAGATTTGCTGTTCCGCCTCAACGTCGTGAACCTGAAGATTCCACCGTTACGCGAACGCCCGGCCGATATCCTCGAGCTGGCGCAACACTTCGCCAAGAAATATGCAAACGCCAACGGCGTGCCGTTGCGGCCGATTTCCGCCGAGGCGCGCCGGGTGCTGACGTCCAACCGCTGGCAGGGCAACGTCCGCGAGTTGGAGAACACCATGCATCGCTCGGTGCTGATGGCGCAGGGTGACGAGATCGGGGTCGACGCCATTCTGACGCCAGACGGCGACCGTCTCGATACGCCGAAGACGGCGCCGGCGGTGGCGCATGCGACTTTCGCCGCCGAACAGGTGACCCGCGCCTTGGTCGGGCGCACCGTCGCCGACGTCGAGCGCGATCTCATCCTGGAGACACTGAAGCATTGCCTCGGCAATCGCACCCATGCGGCCAATATCCTCGGCATCTCGATCCGCACGCTGCGCAACAAGCTGAACGAATACGCCGATGGCGGCTTGCCGATCACCCCGGCAGGGGCCGGCGACGTTCACCGCGCAAGCGCAACGGTCTAGCCGTTGTTTCTCGAGGTTGTGCATTAGCGGCCGGATTTTTCGATGACTCTCTACCCAGACGCGGTGGATGCGGAAGCCGTTGGGAAATATCCAGCGGTCACTCACGCAGGTGGGGGATTCGTATGGGACGAGGTGCTGGAATATCGGGTCTGGTGTCACCCCGAGCGGGGAGCCCCGGACCTTGACGATGGTAATGACTACTACCGTGCATTCGCGACGTACCACGAAGCGCTCCAGTTCTACGGCCATACCAAGGGAGCGGAAGAGCCGCTTGCGCTGATCCACCAGTCCGAATACATCAGCGAGCCCAATCCGGGTACGTATGTCCACGTGAAGCAGCCCAGGATCACGGAGTGGCCAGTGGAGTTCTTGCGGCGACCTCGCCGAACCGCCAACACGATTCCTGATTTCCTGGCCCCGACGGCCCCACCGAATCGTCTGGATATCATCCGAGGCCTTGCGCCACCCTAGACTCACCCCGTGGCGTCCGACACTCGTCGATGCGGAACCGAAGTGGACGAGGAAGGGATCGTAGACCGACTCAAGTGATGTGCCTGCAGCAATTGATCCGATTCAGCTCGACAGAATCAGACCCTAGCCGAGCTCGTTCGTAGCGTTGGGTTTGCGGAAGATATGGATCGGGTCCCCAGGCTTGAGGTCTCTTCCTGTAAAGGCCGCATAGGCGTAAAGCGCGAGGTAGAGCATCGCGAGCGTGCCAATCCCGTAAAATATCCAGACGGCGATACGCTTCATCGGGCGGCGTGACTTCCTCTGGCCTCTCGGTCGCACGAAACAAGCGAAGCTTTTAGGCGATGAACAGGAAAAAGGCCACCGTCTCCAGCCAAGGGCGCGCGAAGCCGGAAAGCGAGGAATGCCGGTGGTCGCCATCGCCGACTGCAAGGGCTAACAATCGACGTGCTTTTATGGCACATCATACCACAGCCCTTGACGGCTGGAGAACACACTGATTTTTCGAGTTCAACATGCCAGCACCCAAGCCGCCTGCGTTTGAGACCCTGAGCCTGCATGCCGGCCAGCATCCGGATCCGGTAACCGGCGCCCGTGCAGTCCCGATCTATCAAACTACTTCTTACGTATTTCAGGATTCCGAGCATGCCGCCGCGTTGTTCAATCTGGAACGCGCCGGCCACATCTATACCCGGATTTCCAATCCGACGACCGCGGTGCTCGAAGAACGGCTTGCCGCGCTGGAAGGCGGCGTCGGCGCGATCTGCACGGCGAGCGGCATGGCGGCGCTGCATCTGGCGATCGCAACCCTGTTGAACGCGGGCGACCATATCGTCGCCTCTTCCTCGCTTTATGGCGGCAGTATCAACCTGCTCACACACACGCTGCCGCGCTTTGGCATCACGACCACTTTCGTCAAGCCGCGCGCGCTTGACCAATTCCGCAGCGCGATCCAACCCAACACAAGGCTCGTGATCGGCGAAACCATCGGCAATCCCGGTCTCGAAGTGCTGGATATTCCGGCCGTCGCGAGAATCGCGCATGACGCGAAAATCCCGCTCTTGATCGACAACACATTCGCAACCCCCTACCTCAGCCGGCCGATCGAGCTTGGCGCCGACGTCGTGATGAATTCGACCACCAAGTGGATCGGCGGCCACGGTATCGCCATCGGCGGGGTGATCGTCGACGGCGGCCGGTTCGACTGGCGAGCTTCCGGGAAATTCCCGGTCCTGACGGAGCCCTATGCCGGATATCACGGCATCGTCTTCGACGAGCAGTTCGGCCAGGCGGCGTTCATCATGCGGGCGCGCACCGAAGGCCTGCGCGACTTCGGCGCGTGCCTGTCGCCCAGCAATGCTTTTCAATTGCTGCAGGGCGTCGAGACGCTGGGCATTCGCATGGAGCGCCACATCGCCAATACCCATGCGGTGCTTGAGGCGCTCGGTACGAACAAGGCGGTCGAGTGGGTTCTTCATCCCTCGCTGGAAAGTCATCCCGACCATGAACTTGCCAAACGATTGCTGCCGCGCGGCGCCGGGTCGATCGTCAGCTTCGGCATCAAAGGCGGCCGGCCTGCCGGCAAGAAGTTCATCGAGTCGCTGCGGTTGATCAGCCATCTGGCCAATGTCGGCGACGCCAAGACACTGGTCATTCATCCCGCCAGCACAACCCATCAGCAGATGGATGCCGCCCAGCTTGAGGCTGCGGGCATCGGCGAAGAGCTGGTGCGGCTGTCGATCGGAATCGAATCCGCCGCCGACATCATCGATGACCTCGGCCAGGCGCTCCGTATGTCGCAGAAGGGTTGAGCCATGCAGTTGTCCGTGAACGGAATCGATACCTTTGTCGCCACCGGCGGCCGGGAGTTCGATTCCACGCAACCGACCATCGTGCTGCTGCACGGCGCCGGCTTCGATCATACCACCTGGGCCCTGCATAGCCGGTGGTTCGCCCATCACGGTTACAGTGTGCTGGCTCCCGATTTGCCGGGCCATGGCCGATCCAGCGGCGAACCACTGCCCACGATTGCCGATATGGCCGACTGGACCAGCGCCCTGCTCGACGCCGCCGGCGTCGCAAAAGCGCGGCTTGTCGGCCATTCCATGGGTTCATTGATTGCGCTCGAGACCGCTGCGCGGCACCCGGCAAAAGTCTCCGCGCTCAATTTGATCGGAACCGCGGCAGCCATGTCGGTCGGACCCGATCTGCTCAAGGCCGCCGAGGCCAATGATCACGCCGCCGTCGACATGGTCTCGATCTGGGGTCTTGGCTACCAGGCGGAACTGGGCGGCAGCCTCGCGCCCGGTTTATGGATGCACTTTGGCGCCCAGCGCGTGCTTGAACAAAGCCGGCCCGGCGTTCTGTTCAATGATCTGGCCGCGTGCAACGCCTACCAGGACGCGCTGGCGGCGGCCGCAAAAATCACAGTCCCGACCACGCTTGTTCTCGGCGAACGCGACATCATGACGCCCGCGAAAGCCGGCAAGGCGCTTGCCGCCGCGCTGCCGAATTCGCGCACCGTCGTGTTGCGCGGCGCCGGCCACATGATGATGGCCGAGCGGCCCGACCAACTGCTCGAGGCCCTGCAAGGCTGATCAGCCACCCGCTTTGTTGCTACAAGGCGATCGCTTGCCTTGCCGGCATCAGCGGGTTTGCCGCTACAATTTGATCGGCACGAAATGATTGACGGCGATCAGGACGACCAGCAACGCTATGCCAAGCCCGAGACTCCAGCCGATCAGCTTCTTCTCGACCGGCAGCAGTGGCTCGACTTCGCCGTGATAGATTTCGTCTCTGAGATCAGGGCGCGACATCCGGCCTTCCTTTTTGATTAGCCGACCAGCGGCGGCTTGAAGCCGCTGAAGAACAGCCACGAAATCAACAGCCCGACCCAGATCACAAACCCGAACAGGCTGACGAAATAAACCGCCGCGAGCTTGCCGAAACCCTGCTGCCAGAGTTTGCGGAAATCCGACAGCACGCCGATCGAGAAGAACGTCAGGACAAAGAAGATCACCCGGAAGACATTCGCCTCGCCGGCCGCGGCCGGAAGCGCTTTCGCGATTCCCGGCGTCGAGCCCACCGCGAGCCACAGCGACACCGCAAAGACAAAGACGAAGCCGAGAATGAATTTCGGGAACCGCTGCCAGATTTCCGACGGCTTCGCCTTGTCCGGTCCCTTGTCGATATGGTTGGTCCAGATATAGCCGAGGATGAATGCCCAGATGCCGATGAAGATATCGATGAATATCTTCACGGTTGTCGTGGTCGCGAGAATCCAGCCCGGCTGGTACTTGATGCCTTCCGCGGCGGCTTTCGCCATGATCAATGACTCGGTGATGCCGCCGCCGGCGACCGCCGCACCGTCGGTCTTGATGGCGAGCCCGATCCAGGCGCCCGCCACCAGCGGCTCCTGCCACAGGAAGGTTTGCGCCAGGAACGGCAGAATGAGAACCTCAACCACCGCGAACACGACGACCAGGGATGACACCAGGATCGGCACCGCTGGCCGCGCGCGAATGGCGCCGCCGGTTGCGATCGCCGCCGCCACGCCGCAAATCGAAATGCCCGACGCCAACGGAACCGACCATTCCCGGCTAAAGCCGAACCATTTGCGCGCGATGTAGTAGATGACGGCCCAGTAGATCAGATAGGCCTCGACGATTGCCGCCGCGCCGCGCAATAGCAGCGAGGAGGCAAGATTCAGCCGGCCCGCCGCCGTCACCGCGACGGTGGCGCCGAGAATGACAATCGCGATCTTGATGTAAAGCTCGGGCCGTATCGCCTCCTTCAGCCATTCGGCGAAGCGGGGAAAGAAATTGGCGATGACAAGCCCCGAGAGCAGCGCCACGATGAAGCCGCCCTCATTGGTCAGTTTCAGCGACCAGGCGAGACCGAACTTCTGCTGCTCGGCCGGCGTCACCGCGGCGACATAGGCGTAGCTGCCGATGATCCAGCTCGCATAGGCAATCGCGAACACCGCGGAGAAGGCGAGCGCGAATTTTTTGACATCGCCGCCGAGCATGACCACGCCAACACTCAGCACCACAAGCAGGGCGGCATAGGTGGCGAGCAGCGCGCCGCCGCCTCCGAGCCACGCGTAAGCCTTGGCAAAGGGATTAAGCGCCTGGGCAATGTCGGTATAAACCGAGGTGGTGACCGCCCAGCCCAAAAGGTCGGTCCCGCTGATGCTGACGAGGGCTGAGCCGAATACCAGGACGCCGATGACGACGGCGAGCCAGTCCTCGTTCAGTTGCGCCTGTAACACAATGGGCCGCGAGACCTTGACCGCGATATCCGACATTCCAAATCCCAGGCTTAAAACGGGGAGTTCCGCACCCCGTCCACTCCAACCGAGGATGGCGGTGCCGGCCACCGGTGTCGAGCACCCGGTAAAAATAGCGATATCCGGCCTGTTGCCTCGCTAACGGACGCTGCATTTTTTCCAATGATCCGATCAATCGTAGTTCAATTGTTTCCCGCCCGCTGCGGCCGGTTTCCTTGACCCGAGCGGTCCTATCCCACCGCCGAGGCAGGCCTGGCTGGCGCGACGGTGACCGCCAACTTGCCATAACGATCCGTGAAGGCCTGGGTGTCGATCTCCTCGAGCTCAATCGCGCCGCTCATCACGCCGGCCTTCCACGCATCATGTTCCAGGTCTTCGCGGAATTCCGGCATCACCTCGCGCGCGAACAGTTCGAGGGATTCGCAGATGTGCTCGTGGCTGTTCTTGCCGGCCTGGTTGAGCAGGATCACCTGGTCGATGTGGGAGGTACGAAACCGCCGCAGTTTCTTGGCGATGGTTTCCGGCGAGCCGATCAGGCCGCCGCGCAGCGCCGCCTCCTGGGCCTGCGGGTTCTCGCGCTTCCATTTGTTGTATTCCTCCCACATGTTGACGGCGCCGGGCGCCGGGCGCTGGCGGTTCTGCGAGGCGCCGTAATAGCGCAGCGCGAACTGAAAGAACGTGGCGCCGTCCGCACGTGCACGGGCTTCCTCGTCAGTGTTGGCGCACATGAAGAACGACACCAGCGCCATTTTCGGATTGATCTCGTAGTCGGCGAGCTTCTTCAGCCGCTTGGTGATGGCGTTGTAATAGGCGTGCACCCAGGCATGCGCGGCGTCGGCGCTGACGAACTGGAATCCGAGCGCACCAAAGCCGTTCTGGCCCGCGCGCTCGATGGTCGGAAGCTGCGAGCACGCCATCCACAATGGCGGGTGCGGCTTCTGAACCGGTTTGGGCACCACATTGCGGAGCGGAATGTCGAAATACTTGCCGTGATGCTCCGAGCCGCCATCGCCAAACATCGGAAAAATGGCGCGGACCGCCTCCTCGAACACTTCCTTCTTGGTTTCCATGTCCCGGCCGAATGGCACAAGCTCGGTGATCGAGGCGCTTTCGCCCATCCCGAATTCGACCCGGCCGCGGCTCAAGAGATCGAGCACCCCGACGCGCTCGGCGACGCGCGCGGGATGGTTGGTGGTGAGCTGGAAAATACCGTGGCCGAGCCGGATGTTTTGGGTGCGCTGGCTGGCGGCGGCGAGAAAGGATTCCGGCGAGGGCGAATGCGAATATTCCTCCAAGAAATGATGTTCCACCACCCAGGCATAGTCGTAACCGAGCCGGTCGGCGGTCTCCAGTTGCGTTAGTGCGTCCTGGTAGAGCTTGAGCTCATCGCCAGCCTGCCACGGCCGCGGCAGTTGCAGCTCATAGAAGATACCGAATTTCATGACGTCTCTCCCGCGGCATTGTCTTGCGGCTTTTGAGCAGTGTATTCGCGGGAAAGTCGAAGTCCAGCGCCGGCGGACTTGGAGCGCTTTGACGCAGATCAACGCCGCCATCGATTCGCTGCTTAATGTTTTGGCAGGTAACGGCCCTGACGCCGTCTAATCCCGAAACGCGAAAGAATGAGACCCCGCATGTCCGCCGCCGGCGACGACACGCATCGACGACCGCGTCGCAGGCGCATGGAAATCTTTGCGTTTCTTTTTCTGACGGCGGTGCTGATGCCGGCGTTGGCGATTGCGACTGTCGGCAGCTACGGGCTCGCTGTGTGGATATATCAGATGGCGGCCGGTCCTCCCGCGCGCTGAGCATAAACCTTCTCAAGGAAAATCGTGATGGCCAGATCTCACACTGCAATCGATCGCCGGACCCTGATAACCGGGCGTCTGTCCGGGGCAAGCCGTCTGGTCACGCCTCCGGGTCTGGAAATTGCGAGTATTCTCGTGCAGGCGCGGCCGGAGCGCCTTGCCGGCGTGGAAACCGCAATCCTGGCATTGGCAGGATGCGAGATTTACGGCCGCGACCCCAAGGGCAAGCTCGTCGTCGTGGTCGATGCCGCGGATGCCGGCACGTTGGGCACAACGCTGAACAGCATTGGTTCGCTGCCCAACGTCTACGCCGCCTCCCTCGTCTTTCATGCCATCGACGCTGGTTAGCGCAGCAAGAAAAGGCTCGGAGAATTCCAATGACCGCATCCAAGCTTGACCGCCGCCAAGTTCTCAAACTTGAGGCTGCCGCAATGGCGGCACTGGCGGGCGGCATGTCCGCGCCGGCGCGAGCCGCAAATCTCGTCACCGAGCGCGAGGTGAGCGAATTGAAATGGGACAAGGCGGCATGCCGGTTCTGCGGCACCGGATGCAGCGTCATGGTGGCGACCAAGGAAAACCGCGTTGTTGCGACCCATGGCGACATCAAGTCCGAGGTCAATCGCGGCCTCAATTGCGTGAAGGGCTATTTTCTCTCCAAGATCATGTACGGCCACGACCGCCTCACCCGGCCGATGCTGCGCAAGGCCAACGGCAAGTATGACAAGGACGGAGAATTCACGCCCGTCACCTGGGATGAAGCCTTCGACGTCATGGCTGAAAAATTCAAAGCCGCGCTGAAGAAGCGCGGGCCCAGCGGCGTCGGCATGTTCGGATCGGGCCAATGGACCATCTGGGAGGGATATGCGGCCATCAAATTATTCAAGGCCGGCTTCCGCACCAACAACATCGATCCCAATGCCCGTCACTGCATGGCGTCCGCAGCCGCGGGCTTCATGCGCACGTTCGGTATCGACGAGCCCATGGGCTGCTATGACGACATCGAGGCAGCGGACGCGTTCGTGCTATGGGGCTCGAACATGGCCGAGATGCACCCGATCCTGTGGACGCGTGTGGCCGACCGTCGCCTCAGCGCGACGCATGTGCGCGTCGCGGTGCTCTCGACCTTCGAGCACCGCTCGTTCGACCTCGCCGATATCGGCATGGTGTTCAAGCCGCAGACCGACCTCTACATCCTCAACGCCATCGCCAACCACATCATCAGGACCGGCCGGGTCAACAAGGACTTCGTTGCAGCCCACACCGTGTTCAAGCGCGGCCAGACCGACATCGGCTACGGCCTGCGCCCGGAACATCCTCTGCAGAAGAAGGCAACCGGCGCCGCCAAGGCCAACGATGCGACCGACATGAGTTTCGAGGAATACACGAAGTTCGTGGCCGATTATTCGCTCGAAAAAGCAGCCGAGATGTCGGGCGTGCCGCTCAACCGAATCGAGGCTCTCGCCGAACTCTATGCGGACCCGAAAACCAAGGTGACCAGTTTCTGGACCATGGGATTCAACCAGCACACCCGCGGCGTCTGGTGCAATAATCTCGTCTACAACATTCACCTGCTGACCGGAAAAATCTCCTCGCCCGGCAACAGTCCGTTCTCGCTCACCGGCCAGCCTTCGGCCTGCGGCACCGCACGCGAAGTTGGCACCTTCTCCCATCGCCTGCCTGCCGACATGGTGGTGACCAACAAGGCCCATCGCGACAAGGCCGAGCAAATCTGGAAGCTCCCCGAAGGCACCATCCCCGACAAACCCGGCTATCACGCGGTGTTGCAGAACCGGATGCTGAAGGACGGCCTCCTCAACGCCTACTGGGTGCAGGTCAACAACAACCTGCAAGCGAGCGCCAATTCGAGCGAGGAAACCTATCTCGGCTATCGTAACCCCGAGAATTTCATCGTCGTGTCCGACGCCTATCCGTCGGTAACGGCACTCGCCGCCGACCTCATCCTGCCGACCGCGATGTGGGTTGAAAAGGAAGGCGCCTACGGCAACGCCGAGCGGCGAACCCAGTTCTGGCATCAGATGGTCAGCGCCCCCGGCGAGGCCCGATCGGACCTGTGGCAATTGATGGAGTTTTCGAGGCGCTTCAAGGTTGAGGAAGTCTGGCCCGAAGATCTGCTCGCCCGGAAGCCCGAATACCGGGGCAAGACGTTGTTCGATGTACTCTTCAAGAACGGGCAGGTCGACAAATTCCCGCTGTCGGACATAGAAGCCGGCTATGCGAACGACGAGTCGAAGGACTTCGGCTTTTACGTGCATAAGGGCCTGTTCGAGGAATACGCCGCCTTCGGACGCGGCCATGGCCATGACCTCGCGCCATTCGAGACGTATCATCGCGAACGCGGGCTGCGCTGGCCCGTCGTGAACGGGCAGGAAACCAAATGGCGCTTCCGGGAGGGCGCGGACCCCTACGTCAAGCAGGGCGCCGACGTTCAATTCTACGGATTTCCCGACGGTAAGGCGCGCATTTTCGCCTTGCCCTACGAACCGCCCGCGGAATCTCCGGACAGTGAATATCCGTTCTGGCTCTCGACCGGTCGGGTGCTGGAGCACTGGCACTCGGGCACCATGACGCGCCGCGTCCCCGAGCTCTACAAGGCGTTCCCGCAAGCCGTATGTTTCATGCATCCCGATGACGCGGCCGAACTCAAGCTGCGGCGCGGCGACGAGGTCAAGGTGCAATCCCGCCGCGGCTATATACGCACGAGGGTCGAAACGCGGGGCCGCAACAAGACCCCGCGCGGACTGGTATTCGTGCCGTGGTTCGACGAGGCACAGCTCATCAACAAGGTGACGCTCGACGCCACCGACCCGATTTCGTTGCAGACCGATTACAAGAAATGCGCCGTCCGTATTGAGAAGGTGTGAGAACGATGGTTCGAAAACCGGTCATCCTGGCACTCGCGGTCATTGCCATCGCAGCATCCGCCCCCGTGTCAGCCCAGACGGTCGTTTCCGGCCTTCGCGGCTCGACCCCGCTCAACGAAGAGGGGCCCGCGGCGCCAATGACCCCGCTGCGCAATACCGCGGAAAAGGAAACCCGCAACTATCCCGAACAGCCGCCGGTGATCCCGCACTCGATCGACGGCTACCAGATCGATATCAATGGCAACAAATGCCTGTCATGCCACGCGCGCGCCCGAACCGCTGAGTCGCAGGCACCGATGGTCAGCATCACCCACTTCATGGATCGCGACGGCCAATTCCTCGCCTCGGTATCGCCGCGCCGGTTCTTCTGCACCGAGTGTCACGTTCCGCAAAATGTGGTGACCCCGCCTGTGACCAATGATTTCGTCGATATCGACACCATGCTGAGCCGCGCAGCGCCGGGCGGGCGCCGATGAGCGCAGCCGACCCGGTTACGTCGGTCCCGTCACGGCTGAGCCGGATATGGAGGTTCGCCGTCGAATTGTGGGACGTGCTTCTGCGGCCGAGTTCGGTGTTCGGGCTTGGCGCGTTGGTGCTCGCAGGGTTCGTCGCGGGGGTGATTTTCTGGGGTGGGTTCAACACCGCGCTGGAACTGACCAACACGGAGAAGTTCTGCACCGGTTGCCACGAGATGCGCGATAACGTGTTCTCGGAACTAAGATCCACCATTCACTTCTCCAACCGCTCCGGCGTCCGAGCCAGTTGTCCCGATTGTCACGTCCCGCACAATTGGACTGACAAGATCGCGCGCAAGATGCAGGCCTCCAAGGAGGTTTGGGGACATTTGTTCGGCAGCATCGACAGTCGCGAAAAATTCGCCGATCACCGGCTTGAACTAGCGCTGCACGAATGGGCGCGATTCAAGGCCAATGATTCGCTGGAATGCCGCAACTGTCACAGCGCCGAGTCGATGGACATCACGAAGCAGTCGCCGCGCGCCTCAGTGGCGCATCAACGCTTCCTGTTCACCGGCGAGAAGACCTGCATCGATTGCCACAGGGGCATCGCCCACCACCTGCCCGATATGCGCGGCATTCCGGGCTGGCAATAACAAGCCATCGCGAATCGGCGGCTTGCACCTGCTGTATGAATGGTTAGTTTTGGTAACTTCGTCGAGTCGTTGCCGCCCGCACGGCCCTCCCCCACCGAGACCCATGACAATCTTGACGTGACCATCTTTACGCCGCACCAGGATTCCGCGCTGAAGGCCGTTGCCGGCTGGCTGAGGGCCAAGCCCGGCAAAAACGGCACGCCGCCGGTGTTCCGCCTGTTCGGCTATGCCGGCACCGGCAAGACCACGCTGGCGCGCCATATCGCCGACGGCGTCGACGGCGAGGTGAAATTCGCAGCCTTCACCGGCAAGGCGGCGTTGGTGATGCGCAACAAGGGCTGCGACAATGCTTCCACCATTCATTCGTTAATCTATCGCGCCCGCGAATCCGGGGTCGAGCAACCAAGCTTCGAGCTGTGGGACGACGCGCCGGCCTCAAGAGCAAAACTGATCGTGATCGACGAATGCTCGATGGTGGACGCCGAACTCGGCCGCGACCTGATGTCGTTCGATTGCCCGCTATTGGTGCTCGGCGACCCCGCGCAATTGCCGCCGATCCAGGGCGGCGGCTTCTTCACCGATTGCGAGCCCGACGCGATGCTGACCGAAGTGCATCGCCAGGCGCAGAACGATCCGATCGTGCGGATGTCGATGGATATTCGCGCCGGCCGCGATCTCAAGATCGGCCGCTACGGCGAAAGCGAGGTGGTGCCGCGCGCCGAACTCGATCCGGACCGGGTGATGACCGCCGACCAGGTGCTGGTCGGACGCAACAACACCCGCCGCGCCTATAATTTGCGGATGCGCCAAAGGCAAAACATCGAGGATCCGTTGCCGGTCGCCGGCGACAAGCTGGTTTGCCTGCGCAACAACCGCAAGAAGGGATTGTTCAACGGCGGACTATGGCGCGTGAAGTCGCGCGCGCAGTCGAAATCGAAGATCGTTACCATGCGGCTGTCGCCGGATGAGGATTTCGGCCACAAGGTGACCAAGGTTTCGGTGCGGGGCGACTGCTTCGGCGGCGCCATCGAGACCATCCCGTGGGAACAGCGCAAGCCCTATGACGAGTTCGATTACGGCTATGTGCTCACGGTGCACAAATCGCAGGGCTCGCAATGGGACGACGTGGTGCTGTTCGACGAGAGTTTTGCATTCCAGGACAGCCGCGCCCGCTGGCTCTACACCGGCATCACGCGAGCCGCCAAGCGGCTGAGCGTGGTGGTGTGAGAGGTGACCATGTGGTCAAAAACGAAATGACGAAACGTTTCAAGGTCGGCGACCACGTCAGCTGGAATTCCGAGGCCGGACGCGTCAGCGGCAGGATCATCAAGGTGCATAGGCGAGACGTGGACTACAAGGGATACGTCCATCACGCCAGTCCCGAGGAACCACAATATGAAATCAGGAGCGATAAAACCGACCATATCGCCATGCATAAGGCATCGGCCCTCAAGAGGCTCAAAAACAGGCCTTGAAGCTGGGGCCAATGCGGCCAGCGCCCAGCTCGTCCTCTGCGCGGTAAAGCAGCCTGAGTGACTACAATAATTTCGCTTGCTCGGGCGGATATGTAACTCGCACTCCTTCCACCTGCGCGAACGGCGTGAGCTTGTGCGCGCGATAACTGTTCTCCGACAATATTTCTATCACCGGCACCGCGCGAATACTCAGCGCATCGGCGACTAAAGAGCGATGGCATCTCCATGGCACCGCTTCGGCGCACATAATGGCAACGCGCTTTTGACGACCAATCTCAATCAGCGTTTCGAGCGCGGCCCGAAATTGCTCGGTTTGCATATAATCGGCGTAGCCGCGAAAGCTTGCGTTACGCCAGCCGGTGTTCAGGGAATCTTTATGGGCGCGCCGCAAACCGCCCAGTGCTGGCATGGGGACATATTCGACGCCCTCGGCAGCCAACGTGCTACCCAGCGCAGTGTCGTTGAATTGCGGATTGTGGCGCGAACGGGGAATCGTGCGGATGTCCACGAGACGTTCGATGCCATAGGTTCGCAGCAACGCCAGGAAGCGTTCGATGGGCAGCGTCGAATGACCGACGGTGAAAATAGCGCCCTCCGGCCAATGCGCCTCTTGCGGGAAAGCAGGTCCGCTCATGGCAACGCTCGCGACCGCATCAGCCGCCTTGCCGGGCGCTCCGTCATTATCCCAAAAGAAGCATTCGCAGCGATCACCGGGGCCGCGCCTTTCGCGGGGCGTGCTTGGAGCTTGTGCGGCACCATCAGCCGGCCCTGCCACTTCGCTTGCGCATATCGATCGGCGCCACCGCACAAATTCCGGCTGAGATGGCCGAAGCGACGCGCCACAGCCGGTTTCCAACGCAGCCGCGCCGACCGCAGTTCCCGTCTTCTTAACGCATTGGCGATGCACCTAAATTACTCACGAACTCGTGTGCGTCCGGCTGTAACAATTCTTGGCTGGCCGCGTATCTTGGGAACCCGGCAGAGGGCCAATTTGCGAACCGTCGCTGCCGCTCTAAACTGACGTTCTTCCGCCAAGCCCACATGCGCAGAGCCCAAAAGGAAGCCCCATGACCCGTAGCCCATTCAGCCGCCTTTCGTTTTGCGCCGCCGCCATCGGCGCGCTGGCGATCACCGCCTTCGCAGTTACGCCTTCGCTCGCCGCGGAAGACGCCGTGATCATCCCCCCGCCGTCCGTCGACGCGCCGGCCGCAAGCGGCATCCAGACCGCGGTGCTTGCGGGCGGCTGTTTCTGGGGTGTGCAGGGCGTATTCCAGCACACCGCTGGCGTCGTCAACGCGGTGTCCGGTTATGCCGGTGGCAGCAAGATGACCGCCGACTACAACCTGGTCTCCAGCGGCACGACCGGGCACGCGGAATCCGTCGAGATCAAATATGACCCGAAGAAGATCAGCTACGGCAAGATTCTACAGATCTTCTTCTCGGTGGTGCACGATCCGACGCAGTTGAACCGCCAGGGACCGGACTCGGGCACGCAATATCGCTCGGCGATCTTCACCACCAATGACGAGCAGAAGAAGGTCGCCGACGCCTATATCGCGCAGCTCAGCGCCGCCAGGGTTTACCGAAAGCCGATCGTGACCAAGGTCGGGCCGATGGAAGGGTTTTTCCCGGCCGAGGCCTATCATCAGGACTACCTGACACTGCACCCCAACCAGCCCTATATTGCCTATAACGACATTCCGAAGGTCGAAAACCTGAAGAAGATTTTCGCCGAAAATTACATCGAGAAACCGACCCTGGTGAGCAGCGTAAAGGTCACCAACTAGGGGCAGAGATAAAGGACGAAGAGCATGCCCGACGCGCGCACGATGCCAAAGGTGGAAAAGAGCGAAGCGGAATGGCGTCGCGAATTGACGCCGATGCAGTATGCGGTGCTGCGTGAGAAGGCGACCGAGCGGCCGTTCTCCGGCGAATACGAGCATGAGCACCGCGCCGGCACCTATGTCTGCGCGGGCTGCGGGCAGACGCTGTTTGAATCCGACGCCAAGTTCGATTCCGGCTGCGGCTGGCCGAGTTTCACGCAGCCGGCGGCGGACAGCCACGTCGACGAGGAGCGCGACATCGGCCACGGCATGATCCGCACGGAAGTATTGTGCGCGAAGTGCAATGGCCATCTCGGCCATGTGTTCGAGGACGGCCCTGCGCCAAACGGATTGCGCTACTGCATCAATTCAGCCGCGCTGAAGCTGCAGCCGAAATAGGCCGAGACGTCATGGCAAGGGGGTCGCGCGCACTCCGTCATTCCGGGGCAATGCCAACGGGTCCGCGCAACGCGCGGCCCGATGACAGGCTCCGCATCGAACTACGATGTGCAATTGCACATCGGAGAATCTCGAGATTCCGGGTTCGCGTCTTCGACGCGCCGCGGGATGACAGCTTGAGTTGCTCCATCGCTCGTAATGACCGACGAATAGCACCCGGGTTCCTTCGCTGGAACCAAAGGGCGGGATGTGCTTTTCTCTCTTGCGGGCGGCGGCGCGGTCTCCATTCCGTCGTCCACTCGGGGAGAGAGGTCCATGACGCTCGGAACGATACTCATCATCATCGTGATCCTTTATTTGCTCGGCGGGTTCAGCGGCCGGTTTGGCGGTTACGGCTATGGCCTCGGCCATTCCGGGATGGGCCTTGGCGGCGTCGTTTTGGTCGTGCTGCTGATCCTGCTGCTGCTCGGCAAGTTGTAAATCATGTAAGTCATTGTAAAATCACAATTTATCTCTGATATGCGGCTGCCAGAGATGGATTCATCATCAAGCCCCTCAGGAGTCGCATTTCTCCCAAACGAGCTTATATTAAGGTCTGTCCTGAAATGACGTGCATCGGCGCGCCACGCTTGTTTTGCGCCCGTGCGATCTGTTCGCGATTCGCTCGCGTTCTCACTAAAAAGAACAGAGGTCCCTGACCATGGCTTCCTTCAGCTTCAACACTGCTGCCGAATTGTTTCCCGCCGCGATCCGGAAGAAAAAGCGCGCAGGTTTCGCGTATCGGCGATTTGGCACTGCGGCCGAAGCGGTTCGCTTCGCGATCGAGGAACTGCCGGCGGATTCGCTGAACGGCGCCTATCTGCAGGTCGACGAGGCCCGCTTCGATCAGAGCGGCATCCGCACGCTGTATGAGAGCCAGGATTTTCCACTGCCGCGGCGTCCGCGCGCGCCCCAGCCGGCGCCTGCCAGCGACAAGGCGGACACTGAGGCCGCGTAATTCTCCAACCTGCCAAGCACCCTCCCGGATCATCCAATCCGGGGGGAAATGCTTCCCCCCAATGATTAAATCATGATCTCCGCGCAAACGCTTCGCGTTTGTCGCGAGGGAAAACCGGTTGCCACTTTTCCGGATCATGCTCTAACGCGGCTGCTTGTCCATCCAGCGCCGCAACAGCCGCACATTGCGCATGTTGGCGCGGAACAAGACGTCGAAGGCGTCGCCCGCGAACGGCACCATTCCGACCACGCCATCGACCGCGACATTGCCGAGCATCCGCGCGGTGACATACCAGGGTGCGCCAAGCGCGCGCGCTTCGCGCACCAGCCACAGCGAGAACGCGGTTGCAAAGAGATCGCCGACCACCGGGATCAGTCGGATAATGCCGTCGATACCGTAACGGATCTTGGTGCCCGGCAGGATGAAGGCGATATCGAGAAGCTTCGCCAGCGCCTCGAACCGCGCCAGCCGCTGCTCATACGTGAGCTCGCCGAACGGGTTGGCGCTGGAATGGCCGTAATCGAAGCGAAAGTGCTGGAACCCTGCCCCAAGCGATTGCTCCGGAATCTCGCGGCCGTCCTGATCGATGATCGGACCACGCGCCTGTCTCCGGAAACTATCGCCTCGCGAACGCGGATTTTTCGGAATCAGGATTTCTTCGTTCGACATTGTCATCACATGGTAACGCGCAACGCCAATGCAAGTTGCGTCGTGCGGTCGCTGGGCTCGTGTCGTCCCTGCCGAGCCAACGGGTCGCGCGAATGCGCGCCCGATGACAGGCTCCGCGCGCGCGGGGACGACGACATGGTCAATCACGCCATCGCCGGCCTGTCGATCGCCTGATACGCCAGCCACGACGACGCCACTGCGGGGATAAAGCCGACCAGGCCGTAAAGGATGAACTGAGTAGCGCCGCTGTCGGGTCCGCGCGAGCCGTAGAGAAATTCCGCCGCAGCGAAAGCGATCGCGCCGATGATCAGCATGCGGACCACGGCGCCAATGCGTTTGACGTGAAAAAGAATATCATCCACCGCGCCGAGCATCAGCGCCGGCAGCAGGCCGAACAGGTAGCTGTACTGCAGTGTCATGGAGAACACGGCGAGCAGCTTTTCCGCCTCCGAAAGGCTCGGCGGATGGCTCCAATATCCTGACATCACGGTGGTCGTCAGCAATAGCCAAAACCCGCCGAGCAGCGGCGAAAGCGCTGCAAAGATCAAATATCGCTTCATGCCCTACCCCGCGTTCCTGACAAGCATACTGACTTTGCTTCGACTAAAAAAGCGAGGTCCCGTTGGTCCATTCGACTTAAGATTGGTAAGACAGTAAGGTAACTTACCTCATGAAACGCCCACCTCGACACTCCGCCGCCTTCTCAAAGGTTTCGGTCAACGATCAGACCGCAATTCCGCGCGAAGTGCGCGAAAAACTCAAGCTGAAGCAGGGAGACATTCTGCGCTATCGCGTCACCAACGACGGCGTCCTGCTCGATAAGGCGACCGAAGCCGGTGATGACCCGATCGCGGCGTTTTCCGAATGGACATCCGAAGCCGACGAGAAGGCCTATGCGGAGTATAGGCGAACGTTTTTCAGACCGTCACGGCCCCGGCTCGACTATTGACGCATTGGCGGTCCGTTTTTCCGCAAACACCTACTCGCCCCACGCCGCAAACGCGTCGTTGAAGGCGCGCTCGCCCGGAGCGCCCTTTTCGATGGCGATGATAGCGCGGCGCTGGTTGACATAGACCAGCGGCACGTCGAACCACGAGCGTTCCTTCAGGAGCTGCAGGTTGCGCGCGCGATCGGCATCGACGTTCGACAATCCCACCAGGAAGAAGCCGTCGGTGACCTTGACAGCGAGGCCCGCCAGCGGCGTACCGCGCGCCTGCTCGTTGGATTTCATCAAAATGCCCGGCACGTTGCTGACGCCGCCGCCGGCGAAATCCGGCGGCAGGATGAAGGTCAATTCCGCGGTGTGGCTCGCCGGGAGCGAGGCGTCGGTGTTGCGGCGGAACGACACCGTCATCTTGAATTTGCGGTCAGGGATCTCGATGTCGGCGCGCACGGCGATGTCCGCCTTCTGGTTGCCGGACGCCTTGATCTGTTCGGTGCGCCAGATCACCGAGCCGACATATTGCTTGCCCTTGGGATCGGAGGGATCCTCGTCATACAGCACCACGCGTTGCGCCACCGGAGCGACCTGCTCAGACGATGACGGCTGACCGACGCGATCGGGAATCTTCGGCTTTGTCAGCGGCGCGCCGGCGTCCTTGGGCCCTTCGGCCACCGTCGGCTGCGATTTGAGCATGCCGCTCACGGTCGTGACCACCGACTTGCCCCACAGGATGCCGGCGCCGACCAGGATCAGAACGATGCCGACCGCGATCGCGCTCTTGAACGGAAACACGGTGCCCGAGCGGGCGGCTTTTTTCGACTCGCGGCCTCGCTGCTGTGCCGGACGCGGGCGCGGCGCGGGCGGTTGCGTGGGCGCGTGGCGCTCGGCCTCCTCGATCGATTCGTCATACGAATAGGGCGCGTCGGGATCGCCGCTGCGATCCTCCATACTCGGCTCGAGCCGGTCGAATTCCGGCGAGGGCGAGGGCACGTTGGCATAGGTTTTCCGTGCGGCGCGGCTGGCCTGCGCCGCGGCGCGGCCGAGATCATCGGCATCGGCGGCGATGTCGCGGAAGCCGCGCATGCCCGGCGCCTGCGGCGCGGTGTTGTCGGGGCCACGGCGCGGCGCCCCCGTCCGCTCGCGCGTCGGCGGCAATTGCGGGTCTTGCATCGGAACTTGCGGCTGGTTGGGCGCCGCCTCGGGGCGGTGCGGCCGCTGGTCTTGCCGGTCGTCCGGTCCGAGCGGCGGACGCTCGTTGCGCGGCTGCGGCGACGATGGCGGTCGCGGACGTGGCGCCGAACCCGGCTCGGTCTGGCGCGCGCCGGGGCGGGTGTTGGCGCGGAAAGAATCACCGGCGCGGGTGCCGCCGCGCGAAGCATCGCCGGAGCGGGTCGCGTCCCGGGCGCGCTGGGCGGCCTCGGACTCCACCTTGCGCACGGCCTCTTCCAGCGACAGCCGCTCGCGGGTGATTTCGGATTCGCTCAACGGCGGCTCGACGCTGCGCAGCTGCGCGATCAACGCCGCCCGCGCGCGCTCATAGAGCGCACGGCGGCTCTCGCCGGGCGCACTGGGATCCAGTCCGGCGATAGCGCGGGCAATCAGCGGGTAGTAATCAGCCATTTCTACTCAACAATGCAGGCTTTCCGGTAACATCTCGTTAAGCCTCGAATGGATTCTGGACCAAAATAGTATCCTCGCGTTCTGGGCTGGTGGAAAGCAAGGCGATCGGACAACCCACCAGTTCCTCGACCCGGCGGACATATTTTATCGCCTGGGCCGGCAAATCCGCCCAGGAGCGGGCGTGGGCGGTCGGCTCCTTCCAGCCCTCGATGGTCTCATAGACCGGCACCACCCGGGCCTGGGCGCCCTCACCGGCCGGCAGATGGTCGATTTCCTTACCGTCCAGCCGATAGCCGGTGCAGACCTCGATGGTGTCAAAACCATCGAGAATGTCGAGTTTGGTGAGCGCCAAACCGTTGATGCCGCAGGTCCGCACGGTCTGGCGCACCAGCGCCGCATCGAACCAGCCACAGCGCCGCTTGCGCCCGGTGTTGACGCCGAATTCCTTGCCGCGGCGGCCGATCTCCTCGCCAATCGCATCATGCAATTCGGTCGGAAACGGCCCCTGGCCCACCCTTGTCGTATAGGCCTTGCAGATGCCCAGCACATAGCCGACCGCGCCCGGACCCATGCCGGTGCCGGTCGCCGCTTGGGCTGCGACCGTATTGGACGAAGTGACGTAGGGATAGGTGCCGTGGTCGACGTCGAGCAGCGCGCCCTGCGCGCCCTCGAACAGGATGCGCTTGCCCTCGCGGCGCCTTTGATCGAGCAGCCGCCACACCGTTTCAGCGTAAGGCAAAAGCTGCGGCGCCAGCGCCGTCAGCTCGCGCAGAATTGCCCCGCCGTCGATCTCCTCCAATTTGAGCCCGCGGCGCAGCGCGTTGTGATGCGCCAACAGGCGGTCGATCTTGTGCGGCAGCGTGTCGAGGTCGGCGAGGTCCATCAGCCGGATCGCGCGGCGGCCAACCTTGTCCTCATAGGCCGGTCCGATGCCGCGCCGCGTGGTGCCGATCGCGGTGGCTGAGTTGGAGGACTCTCTCAGCGCATCGAGTTCGCGATGAAGGGGAAGAATCAGCGTGACGTTCTCGGCGACGCGAAGATTTTTTGGGCTCACCGCGACGCCCTGCGCCTTCAGTTTCGCCACCTCATCGAGGAACGCCTGCGGATCGAACACCACGCCGTTGCCGATCACGGCGAGCTTGGAGGGCCGCAACACGCCGGAGGGCAGCAGCGCCAGCTTGTAGGTCACCCCGTTGATGACGAGCGTATGGCCCGCATTGTGGCCGCCCTGGAAACGCACGACGATATCGGCTTGCTCCGACAACCAGTCGACGATCTTGCCTTTCCCCTCGTCGCCCCATTGGGCGCCGACGACGACAACGTTGGCCATTACGTAGGCTTTCCCTCTGCAACTAGGTTTGTTCGAGCCTGATCTGGCCGAAAGCCGGTCCTTTAAGCCCGCGGGACCACGTCCTTGGGGCCCGCTGTTCCCGATCATGCGCCCAGCCTAAATCACGGCCGGTGCCGGTCGCATGCGAGGCACCCAATCGGATAAAGGATGCGGGCTATTGACGCAAGCCAGAAGGTGCCCAAGACCGGCCTCAGAGGCTGCTTCAACCTATTGATATCCCCCGAAAATTTTGACCAAACGGGGGCGGTGGGAGAAGCCGGCGCGAGGCAGACAAAGGAGGTGGCGATGGCGGGCAGCCGCCACGCAGCTTTGTCAGTTCACCAACGGGCAAACAATCGTCTGGTTCGGCCTTGTCTCATCGGCGATCGCGTCAGTGCCCTTGCAAAACCGATCGAGTGAAAGCTAATCGTTGCCGTGGGGAGGAATCGCGTGGCCACCATCGACACCGTACCTGGCTCGGCCAGCGCCAAGGTCCCACCGGCGGCAAAGCCGGGCTGGTTACGATCGAACTGGGGCCTTGTGCTTGCGCTAGCCGCGCTCGTCACGGTCATGCTGCTGCCGACGCCGGAAGGCCTTTCGATTGCCGGACAGCGGATGCTTGCGATCCTCGCCTTTGCGGTCATCGTCTGGATGACCGAGGCGCTCGATTACGCCGTCTCGGCCGTCGTGATCGCCGCGCTGATGACGTTCCTGCTTGGGATGTCGCCCAACCCTGCCAATCCAACGGCGCTACTCGGCACCAGCGCCGGCCTCGGCCTCGCCTTCAGCGGATTTGCAAATACCGCGCTGGCGCTGGTCGCATCCGCGCTGTTTCTCGCCGCCGCCATGACGGCGACCGGGCTCGACAAGCGTATCGCGCTTGGCATTCTCGCGCGTGTCGGCGTCGAGGCGCGTCACGTCGTGGCCGGGGCCATTCTGGTCGGCTTCGTGATGGCGTTTCTGGTCCCCTCCACCACGGCGCGCGTCGCCTGCCTGGTGCCGATCACGCTCGGCATCATCTCAGCCTTCGGCGTCAACAGGAAGGGCGCCTTCGCCGGCATGCTGATGATCACGACGGTGCAAACCGCCACCATCTGGAACGTCGGCATCAAGACCGCCTCGGCGCAGAACATGGTTGCGATCGGCTTCATCGAAAAGAGCCTGCAAAAGTCCATTACCTGGCTGGAATGGTTTATCGCCGCGGCACCGTTCGGCATCCTGATGTCGATCGCGCTTTATTTCGTGATGACGCGGATGATGCCCGCCGAGGTCGAACAGGTCCCGGGCGGACCCGAACAGATCCACAAATCGCTCGCCGAACTCGGGCCCATGAAGGCGTCCGAGAAGAAGCTGCTCGCGATATCGCTGACCCTGCTGGCGTTCTGGGCCACCGAAGGCATCCTTCATCCATTCGATACCTCATCGACCACGCTTGCGGCGGTGGCGCTGATGTTCCTGCCGGGCATCGGAATCATGACCTGGAAGGAAGCCCAGCCCAAAATCCCCTGGGGCACGGTTGTGCTGTTCGGCATCGGCATCAGCGTCGGCACGGCGCTGCTGCAGACCAAGGGCGCCTCCTTTCTCGCCAACCTCGCGGTCGCCGAATTCGGCCTCAAATACGCCTCTTCGCTGTTCGTGCTGGCGGTGCTGAGCCTGTTTCTCACCCTGATTCATCTCGGCTTCGCCAGCGCGACCGCGCTCGCATCCGCGATGATCCCGATTGTCATCGCAGTGCTGCAAGGCATCGCAACGCCAGGCATCAACATCGTCGGCATGACCATGCTGCTGCAGTTCGTGGTCTCGTTCGGCTTCATTCTGGTCGTCAATGCGCCGCAGAACATGCTGGCCTATGGAACCGAGACTTTCGACGCGAAGGATTTCGTGCGCACCGGTCTGGTCGTGACGGCGATCGCGCTCGCCTTGATCATGCTGCTCGGCGCGACCTACTGGCGCTGGCTCGGCTACATCTAGATACTAACGGCGGCGGCCATTGACTCACTGCGTCATCCCCGGATGAGCGCAATTGCGCTCACTCGGGAGGTGCGAGCGAAGCGAGCCTCGAAGGATGGCAGTACGCACGGACTCGCGGCCATCCTTCGAGGCCCGCGCAAGAGCGCGGGCACCCACGGGTGAACGCAATTGCGTTCATCCCGGGGATGACGGTCATTCTCTGGTGCCGTTGGTATGAGCCATCGCTGCGGAACGGCCCGCCCCTCGGGACGCCGCCTTACGCATGGTCGCGATGCATCCTTCGCCGTTGATGCGTGGTGAAAATCCGTGTCTGTGAGATAGCCGGGCAAGAATCTGCCGGCCGGGTATCTTATACCGGGCCGGGCCGCGGCGCCATGAACCGGGCCGAGAGCCACCGTCGCATGTCTGCTTCCGATCAAACCTCCGTTGCCGCCTCCCCGGGCGGCTGGCTTTCCAACCAGCCTTATTTGCTGCTCTCGATCACCGCGCTGTGCTGGGCCGGCAACGCCATCATTGGCCGCCTCGCCGCCGGCCATATTCCGCCGGTGACGCTGGCATTCCTGCGCTGGGGACTGGCATTTCTCCTCATCCTTCCGATCGCGTGGAAGCATCTCAGGCAGGATTGGCCGACCATGCGTGCCACGCTCGGCACGATGATCTTTCTTTCCGTCACCGGGATATCCGCCTTCACCTCCCTGCAATATTGGTCGCTGGAGCATACCACGGCGCTGAATACGCTGCTGTTGCAGTCGGCCGGACCCTTGTTCGTCGCGGTATGGTCGCTGATCCTGCTCGGCATCCGGCTGACGCTGGCGCAGGCCATCGGCGTCGCATTGTCGCTGACGGGCGTGCTGGTGATCCTGCTGCACGGCGACCTCACCGCACTCGCGGCAATCGCGTTCAACAAGGGCGACATCATTTTTACCGTGGCGTTGGCGATCTTCGGACTGTATTCGGTGATGTCGCTGAGGCGGCCGGAGATTCACGGCCTGTCATTCGTCGCCTTCACCTTCGGCTGCGGCGCCGCGTGCCTTATTCCGCCGCTGATGTGGGAACTATTCTCGCGCCCGGTGATGCAGCTCGACACGGCCAATCTGCTGTCGCTGTTTTATGTCGCGGTATTTCCCTCCACGGTCGCCTATCTGTGCTTCAATCGCGGAGTGCAGTTGATCGGCGCCAACCGCGCCGCGCCGTTCTTCCACGTGGTGCCGGTGTTCGGATCGGTGATGGCGATCGTATTTCTCGGCGAGCGCCCGCGGCTGTTCCATGTCATCGGCTTTGCGCTGGTGCTGACCGGTGTTTTCGTGGCGTCACGGAAGGCGTCCGCGCGATCCGGCTGAGCGCCTTCGCATGGGCGTGCGGGCACCGATCAAAAGGTGTTCAGCAAAACCCGTATGACAGCCGTTCAATAGTTGGGACATTGTAGCCCTGCAGCCACGGTACTTGTCGCGCGGCGCAAATCCGGCACATCCTTGTGCCGTGCAATGACATCTCCCGCGCCGCAGTCAGCTTCCTTCGATCCGGTCCGGTGGCTCAACCACCAGCCATATCTGTTTCTGAGCCTGACGGCGCTGTTCTGGGCCGGCAATATCGTGGTCGGGCGATATGTCGCCGGCCATTTGCCGCCGATCACCCTGTCTTGCGTCAGGTGGATCGGCGCGTTTTTCATGTTGTTGCCGTTCGCGCGGACCCATCTTGCGCGCGACTGGTAAGCCGGCCTTTGTCGTCAAGCAGCGCGTACCGCGTCGAGGAACTTGCCGACCTCGATCTTGAGGCGCTGGCTCTCAACCGATAGCGATTGGGCCGAGGAAAGCACCTGCGACGAGGCTGAGCCGGTCTCGCTGGCGCCACGCTGCACGTCGACGATGTTGGACGAGACCTGTTGGGTGCCCTGCGCCGCCTGCTGGACGTTGCGGGAAATCTCCTGCGTCGCCGCGCCCTGCTCCTCCACCGCTGCCGCGATGGTCGATGATATCTCCGACAGTTTTTCGATGGTACCGCTGATCTCCTTGATGGCGTTCACCGACTCCTGCGTCGCCGACTGGATGCCGGTGATCTGCTGGCCGATTTCGCCGGTCGCCTTCGCGGTCTGCTCGGCCAGCGCCTTGACCTCGGAAGCCACGACGGCGAAGCCACGGCCGGCCTCGCCGGCCCGCGCCGCCTCGATGGTGGCGTTCAGAGCAAGAAGGTTGGTCTGCCCGGCGATGGTGTTGATCAATTCGACAACATCGCCGATGCGGGCTGCCGCCTTCGACAATTCGCTGACGCGATTGTTAGTGATGCGCGCCTGATCGACCGCCTCGTTGGCCATCCGCGCCGATTCCTGCACCTGGCGGCCGATCTCGTTGACGGATGACGCCATTTCCTCGGTCGCGGACGCCACCGACTGCACATTGGTGGTGGCTTCTTCAGACGCCACCGCGACCATGGTGGTTAGTTTCTGCGAACGACCCGCGGTCGAAGTCAGCGCAGTGGCGGAGGCTTCGAGTTCGGTCGAGGCCGAAGACACGGTTTCGACGATTTGGCCAATAGCGGACTCAAAGTCATCCGCTAGCCTGATCATGTCGGCCCTGCGCTGCTGCGCGGCGATCTGGTCCTGCCTGATCTTGGCTTCGGCCTCATCCCGCGCTTTTTGCTCGGCGTTAATCTTGAAGGTCTCGACCGCCTGCGCCATGTCGCCGACTTCGTCCTGGCGGCCGAGCCCGGGAAGAACCAATCCGAAATTCCCCTCGGCGAGTTCACGCATGGCGTCTGTCAGCTTTTTCAGGGGCCGGATGACGGAGCGCGCGACGATCAGTGCCGCCGTCGCCAGAGCGATGATTCCCAACCCCAGCAGGAGCAGACTTATTATCAGCGATTTCAGCGCCGCCGCCCGTGCCGCGGCCGTGTGGGCTTCACTCGCGACGCCCGCGCCATACATTACTTCCAGCAACGTGAAGAGCTGCGGCGTCGTGGTGTCGACCCACTGCTGCTGTGCCATCGGATAGGCCGCCCCCTCCGCCGACGCTTTGCGCATCTGGTCGGCGAGCGGCTGGAACCCTGCGAAATAACCCTCCTTGGCGAGCTGGACGCCCTTGATGATCGCAGGATGCTCGTTCTGCTTGAGCCCGGCCTGCATGAACCTCCACATCAGCGCGATCTGCGCGCGATTTTCGGAAATCGCCGTGAGCTTGTCGGCGGGGATCGCCGATTTGGACGGAATCGCCGCGGCGATGTGCGATCGCTCGATACCCGCGATCTCGCGCAGGTTCCAGGCCAGCATTCGAAGGTTGGAAAGCCTGCCAAGTTCGGGATCGTACTCGCTGATGTTGGAGAGCACGGCGCCCCAGACCTTCTGCGACGTAGCCGACAGATCGGAGAGCGACACGAACAGGTTCTTGACCGTGTCGACGTCGCGGCCTGCCTTCGCCTGCTTCACCGTTGCGTCGGCTTTGGCGCGATAACTATTGGCTTTGTCGATCGCCGCCTTCAGCGCGCCGAGCAGGCCTGACTTGTTGGGAAACTCTAACCAGCTGAGATCGGCGTAGGCCGCGGAAATCTTCGCCACCGCGACCGATCGGTTCTTCTCGATCGCGCTGAGAACATCGGAGCCGGCCGGCTGCTCGGCCAGCAGCGCATTATTGGTCTCCAGCCGCTCCAGAAGAATCTCGTAGACGCCGGCCATCAACGTGTTGGCCGCGGCGTTCTGATGATCCAATACCTTCATATCGTCATAGGATCGGAGCGACTGGATAGTGTCCTTGCCGAGCTGCCAGACGAAAATCGGCAAGATTAGGACAAACACAATGACGAGCTTGGCGCTAATCGAATTGAGTCTGAACATATTATTTCCTCAGGAAATCGCTACCGCCGCGCAAACGAATCGCGTTCTATCAGAGGTAGTAATCTTTGCGTCTCTAAAGTTTGGTTAATTTTGGAGCCTACGGAGAAAACGTGGAACGATATGATACGCAACATACCCGCGGATCGAAGCTGGACAAATCGACGGCAAGATCGGGCGGCGTGAAAACGTTTCTGCGGTTCAGAGGAAGTATCCGCGGCGAGGAAGATATCTTTCCCTCCCCTGGAGGATCCCTGGAGGGGAGGGTGAAAGCACCGCGCCTTCGAACATCAGTGCCCTAGAACGCCAGCGTCTTGGCCTGCTTCACCTGCGGCAGCGCCTGAACCTTGGCGAGCACGTCAGCCGGCACTGCGCCGTCAACCTCGACCAGCGCGATGGCATCGCCACCCTGCTTGTTGCGGCCGAGATGGAAGGTCGCGATATTGATCTGGGCATCGCCGAGCAGGCTTGCGAAGTGGCCGATGAAACCCGGCTTATCTTCGTTGGTGACATAAATCATCGACTTGCCGAACTCGGCATCGACCCGGATGCCCTTGATGTCGACAAGCCGCGGCTTGCCGTCGTGATAGACCGTGCCGGAGACCGAACGCTCCTGCCGTTCGGTGGTGACGGTGACCGTGATCAGGCTCTCGTAATCGCTCTGCGCGGCGCGCACGATTTCGTCGACCACCATGCCGCGCTCCTTGGCGACAACCGGTGCCGAGACGACGTTGACATTGCCGAGCATCGGACGCAGCAGCCCCGACAGCACGGCCGAAGTCAATGCCTTGATCTTCATTTCGGCGACATGGCCCTCATAGGTGATCTGCACCTTGATGATGCCGCTTTCGGTGAGTTGCCCGGCGAACGAACCGAGTTTTTCGGCCAGCGCGATGAATGGCTTCAGCTTCGGCGCTTCTTCCGCGGTGATCGAAGGAAAGTTGACCGCGTTGGAAATCGCGCCACTCAATAGATAATCCGACATCTGTTCGGCGACCTGAAGCGCGACGTTCTCCTGCGCTTCGGTGGTGGCAGCACCGAGATGCGGCGTGCAGATCACGTTGGGGTGGCCGAACAAGATGTTCGAAGTCGCCGGCTCCTCGACGAACACGTCGAATGCCGCGCCCGCGACATGCTTGGAATTCAGAGCCTCGACCAGCGCCTGTTCGTCGACCAGCCCGCCGCGCGCGCAATTGATGATGCGTACGCCCTTTTTCATTTTTGCCAGCGCTGCCGCGTCGATGATGTTCCGGGTTTTCTCCGTCAGCGGCGTGTGCAGGGTGATGAAATCGGCGCGGCGGAACAGTTCGTCGAGGTCGACCTTGTCGACGCCGATGTCCTTGGCACGTTCCGGCGACAAAAACGGATCGAAGGCGATCACCTTCATGCGCAGTCCCAGCGCGCGGTCGGCGACGATCGAACCGATATTGCCGCAGCCGATCACGCCCAGCGTCTTGCCGGTGATCTCGACCCCCATGAAGCGGTTTTTCTCCCACTTGCCGGCCTGGGTGGAGGCATCGGCTTGCGGAATTTCCCGCGCCAGCGCCAACATCAGCGTGATCGCGTGTTCGGCGGTGGTGATCGAATTGCCGAACGGCGTGTTCATCACGATGATGCCCCTTGCCGTGGCGGCGGGAATCTCCACATTGTCGACGCCGATGCCGGCGCGGCCGATCACCTTCAGCCGCGTCGCCTTCTCGATCACCTTCGCGGTTGCTTTGGTGGCGGAGCGGATCGCCAGGCCGTCGTAATTGCCGATGATCTCGGCGAGCTTTTCCTTGTCCTTGCCGAGATTGGGCTGGAAGTCGACCTCGATGCCGCGATCCTTGAAGATCTGTACCGCGGCGGGCGACAGGGCGTCGGAAATGAGAACTCTGGGTTTTGGCATTTGAATGATCCTGAAAGCAAGAACGGTGAGCCGCTTGAAACATCTCCCCTTGCGGGAAGTAGCGAGCGAGGCAGTCTCTTCTCCCTCTCCCCGTTCTTACGGGGAGAGGGTTGGGGTCAGGGGCTCTGTTGACGGGCCGGCTTCGCGGATGGTCCCCCTCACCCGCCGCGCGAAGAGCGCGCCGACCTCTCCCCGCACGCGGGGCGAGGTTAAGAAAAGAAGACTACGCCGCCTCCGGAAGCTGTGCCTTGGTCTCGGCGAAAGCCCAATCGATCCACCGCGTCAGCAGCGCGACGTCGTTTGCCTCCACCGTGGCGCCGCACCAGATGCGCAAGCCCGGCGGCGCATCGCGATAATGCGCGAAATCGTAACCGGCGCCTTCCTTCTCCACGAGCGCGACGAGCTTCTTGGCGAAATCGGCCTGCGCGTCCGGCGTCAAGGAGGTGATCGCGGGATCGACCACCTTCATGCACACCGAAGTGTTGGACCGGATCGTCGGGTTCCCGGCCAAAAAATCGATCCACGGCGTTTTCGCCTTCCAGTCGGCGAGCACCCTGGCGTTGGCATCGGCGCGTCCGATCAGGGCTTTGAGCCCGCCGACCGATTTCGCCCAGTTCAGCGCGTCGAGATAATCCTCGACGCATAGCATCGACGGCGTGTTGATGGTCTCGCCCTCGAAGATGCCCTCGTTGAGTTTGCCGCCCTTGGTCATGCGAAAGATCTTCGGCAGCGGCCATGCCGGCTTGTAGGTCTCGAGCCGTTCCACCGCGCGCGGTGAGAGCACCAGCATGCCGTGCGCGGCCTCGCCGCCCAGCGCCTTCTGCCAGGAGAATGTCACCACATCGAGCTTGGCCCAGTCGAGAGCTTGCGCGAACGCCGCCGACGTCGCGTCGCAAATCGCAAGGCCTTCGCGTTTGGCGCTGATCCAGTCGGCATTGGGGACGCGGACACCGGAGGTGGTGCCGTTCCAGGTGAAGACGATGTCGGAGGCCGGATCGGCCTTGCTCAAATCGGGGATTTCGCCATAGGGCGCATGCAGCCTGGTGACGTCCTTGAGCTTCAATTCCTTGACGATATCGCTGACCCAACCTTCGCCGAAGGATTCCCAGGCAATGGTGGTCACGGGCCGCGCGCCCAAGAGCGACCACAAGGCCATCTCGACCGCACCGGTATCGGAGGCCGGCACGATTCCGATCTTGTAGTTTGCCGGGGCTTCAAGTACCTCGCGCGTCAGCTCGATCGCAAGCTTGAGCTTGGCCTTGCCGATTTTCGCGCGATGCGAACGGCCGAGGGCGGCATCGCTGAGATTTTGGGGGTTCCAGCCGGGGCGCTTGGCGCACGGGCCGGAGGAAAAATGCGGCACGTTGGGCCGCGAAGCGGGCTTCGCTGCAGTCATGATCTATCCTTCCAGATAGCAAGCCTCCCGTTGGGGGGAGGTGTCCCGCCGCGGTGCATAAGGGAATCATCTGCAATCGTCAAGAAACTTCGCTGGGGTCAGGTATGACGCCCGCATCGGGCATGACCCGGGGATCAGATATTGCGCCGGGGTCGGGTATGATCCCGAGATCAGCGGCGATTGACGGTTCAGCGTCGGGCCGCGGCGGCGGCTGCGAATTCAACAATTCGGCCGCATTGGTGATGAGCTGAGCGGCCCGTCGCCTGCTCGCGACTTTTAGAACACTCTTGTCGTCCGCCTGCACGACATACTCGTTGCCGATCCGGACGATCGAATAATTTTTCATTTGGGGTCCCCAAGCTGCCCGAGCCCGACGGGATACTCCAACGTGTCACGGATGGTTCCGCCGAAATAATTACGATGATCTGCTTAGTTTATCGCGCGTTAACCGGAAGTAACGGCAAACCCGGTTTCGCAATGGACGCAAGGGCCGCACCGGTCGAGCCGCGCAACAGCTGTATCAAAATCGCAGCGTCATCCCGACATGGCTCGGCTGAAACCCCAGCCGCTTGTAGAATCGCTGCGCGTCGACGCGGGTGTGATGCGTAAGCAGCTCGACCAATCTGCATCCCCTCGCTTGCGCCTCCGCAACGGCCCATTGCACCATTTTCTCGCCGATGCCACGACTGCGGCAATGCGCGGCGACGCGCACGTCCTCGATCAAGCCGCGCGAGGCGCCCTGCGCTCAGTCCCGGCAGGATGCAGAGTTCAAGGCAGCCGACCACGGCACCTTCGCCGTCTTCCGCGACCACAAGCTGGATATGCGGGTCACGATCAACCGCCTCAAATGCCCCAAAATAGCACGACGGCAGCGGCGTCTCGACCCGTTCCCGGCCGCGGCCGAGCGGATCGTCCGCCAGCATCCGCACGATGGCTTCGACGTCCTCGCGCCGGGCGCGGCGGATCGAGATCGATGAGGCCGCGGTCATCTGAACCCCACAACTAGCGCGCCGGCGGCAGCCCGAGGGATTTCTCGGTCTCGCCGATCCAGCGCCGCAGCGAGGCATAGCCGTCGAGGTGAAAGCCACCCTCATGCGCCAGCCTGGTGTAGGCCAATAGCGCGATATCGGCGAGCGACGGCGTATCGCCGACCAAAAATCGCCTCGCCGCGAGTTCATGCTCCATCCGCGCCAGCGCCGCGTAGCCACGCTTGACCCTGTCGGGGTCGAGACCGGAAGCGGTCTTGCCCAGATACGCCATCTGAAAGCGGCACACCGCAATATAGGGCTCGTGGCTGTATTGCTCCCAGAACAGCCATTCGTCCATTTTCGCCGCGTCAAACGCGTCAGCGGGAATGAGGTCACTGCCACGCGCCAGATAGCGGATGATGGCGTTGGACTGCGCCAGCGTGCGGCCATCGTCGAATTCGACCACCGGCACCTGCCCTGCGCTGTTGAGTTTGAGAAACTGCGCGGTGCGGCTATCGCCCTTGAGCGTGTCGACCGCTATCCAGCTATAGGGCAGCGCCAGCCTGTCGCAGACCCATTTAACCTTCAGGCAATTGCCCGAATTGGTATCACCATAGATTTTCATCGGTCCCTGCCGTCCTCATCGGAGCAACAGACCAACAGGTGGGACCGATGATGTCAATCGTCGCCGACGGCGACGAAATGCGAAAATATCCGTTCAGAACTTGTAGCCAATCGCCGCGTGCGCGCTGTTCATCTCGCTCGTCATGTTCTTGACGGAGACGAATTTTACATATTCCCATTCGACCCGGGCGAAGACGTTTCCGAACAACATCATTTCGGTGCCGAGGCCGCCAGTCCAGCCGGCCGTCAAATTGTTTCCTCTCTGCTCGGCCTGAGACATCGACAGCGCTGCGATCGGGGTAAAGGTCTGGATCGGCGCACCTGTTATCGGATCAATGGTGTTGAAGATATCGGTCTCGACAGCGTTGACGGTCACGGACCGTGAAACGGCCAGACGTCCGACCGCCAGGCCGCCGAACATATAGGGCAGGAAATCGCCGGTCGCCCAACCGGCGCGCCCTCGGAACGTCAAGACGTCCTTGATCTGCAGCGCAGCGGCGCCGGTCACAGTCACGTTGAATTCGTCGGTGTGGCCTGGGGGCAGCACCTGTCCGCCGGGATTATCGAACCTGCGCGCAATCGAGTTCTGCGCGGAAGTGGAGAGGCTGTTGAGATAGACGTAATTCGCCTCGACGCCCAGTACCACCTCGTCCCACTGCCAGTTACGGCCGACAAAACCGCCGAATCCGGTGGCTTGTGCATGCTGCTTACTGAACAAACTCAGTTGAGAGACCGGTTGCTCTATCACCGTGTTGCGCAGGATGAAGCTGATCATTGACTGGTTCGAGTGAGTCAAATCGATATTTGCCGAGCTGTAATCGACCTGACCGCCGATATACCAGCCGCTCCAGTTTCGGGCGACCGGCACCGCGGTAAAGCTGCCGCGGAGGAAATCGGGCATGTCAGCCGCCTGTGCGCAGGAAACCGTCCCGAACATCGCCGCCGCCAGCAGGAACCTACGCATCGAAATACTCCCATCGCACGCTTGCGAACTCGGCGCTGATCATCGCTCGTTAACCTTAACCAATCGTTGTCGCGGGCGAGCGCCGCGAAAAACAAATGGGGCGGGGTGTTCCCCGCGCCGCTTGCGATTTTAAGGAAGGTTAAGAAGTCAGCCCTTGGTGACGAGCGGTGGCGCATAGGCCGGCTGGCTGAGGTTCCAGCGCATGCCGACCATCACGTCGTTGGAATAGATGTTCCTGAACGCGAAAGCAGCGTGGGCGGTGTTGGTCACCTGATCGGACGAGAAGGTCGCGCCGGTTGAGCCGCTACCCAAGCTGACAAAGTTATAGGCAAGTTCGAGCGTGAGACCCGGGCTGACCCTATAGGCGAGCCCCGCATGCGCCGCCCAAGCGAAATTCCATTTGGAGGCCTCGCCGGCAAAGTTGAAGCTATGTACCTGACCCACACCGGGAACGATGAAATCACCGGTGTCGGTGAAATTCGCAATCGAAACCCGAGCGCTGCCGATGCCGGCGCCGATGAAGGGGGTTACGTCCCACCAGGTGCCAAGATCGAGGTAAGCGTTGGCGAGGAACAGAAATTCTGACTTGGTCGCGGTATAGTTATCCGTCCCGACCAAGCCAGCGAGCGGACCTGTTCCCGTGACGACGTCGAGGCCCGTGAATCTGGACTTGCCGCGATACTGAGCGGTGAAATCCGCCCGGAACCAGTTATTGAACTGATAGCCAACGCCGAGGTCGTAGACTCCAGCAATAGCAAAGCGGCGGGTCTGCGACACAGCGATATTGTTCGAGGCACTGCTGTCGGTACTGAGAACCTTGTTGACGCTTTGATTGCTCAATCCGATATCGCCGCGCAGATACCAGCCTTCGAACTCGGCCGCGGGCGGCGCGTAAGACATCGGCGGGGGCGCGATCGCCAGGTCGCCGGCACAAGCCATCGTTGACAACAGCGATGCCGCTGCGGCGGCAATGAGAGACTTAACGCTACGCATTGGTTTCATCCCAAAGCTCACGGCCCGACGATGGCACCAATTGCTTAAGTCGTGCTTAACCCTAATTTTTAAGGTTGATAGTCTCCAAATTAATTCACGGCCGGCGCAATCCGCAGCCCAAAAATGGCAGGCCTGCCATAATCGCTAACAATTCATTGATACGAAGAGCAGGCCTGCGCGGCTGGTTCTCGCGTCAGCGCCCGGCTCTCGGCATTCTCGGCAGGAATGCCGCGAGCAGGCCGATCGCCGGCAGGAACGCGCAGACCTGATAGACGAAAGCGATGCTGGTGAGATCGGCGAGCTTGCCGAGCACCGCCGCGCCGAGGCCGCCGATGCCGAACGCGACGCCGAAGAAGACGCCGGAGATCATCCCCAACCGGTGCGGCACCAGTTCCTGCGCGAACACGATGATCGAGGAAGTGGTCGAGGAAATGATGAGGCCGATGAACACGGTCAACACCGCGCCGGCGTAGAGGCCCGCATAGGGCAGCGCCAGTGTAAACGGCAGCGCGCCCAGGATCGAGAACCAGATCACGGGCTTGCGGCCAAAACGATCACCCAGCGGGCCGCCGAGGAATGCGCCGACCGCGTTGGCGGCGAGGAAGATGAAAAGATAGATCTGCGCCGCCTGGGTCGAAACGCCGAACCGATCAATCAGATAGAAGATGTAGTAGCTCGACAGGCTGGAGACGTAGAGCTGCTTGGAGAACAACAGCGCCACCAGCACCGCGAGCGCGATTTTGACCCGGCGAGGGTTCGGGGCGTCCGGATGCGGATCGGCCGGCATGGCCTTCCTGGTCGCGATCTGCGGCTTGTACCACCGACCGATGCGCCACAGCACGACGATTGCGATAAAAGCGATGATCGAAAACCAGGCGATGCTGGGCTGGCCGAAGGGAACGACGATCAGGGCCGCCAGCACCGGTCCCATCGAGGTCCCGAAGCTGCCGCCGAGCTGGAACACCGATTGCGCGAAGCCGAAGCGGCCTCCCGAGGCAAGCCGCGCGATGCGTGCCGACTCGGGATGGAACACTGCCGAGCCCAAACCCACCAGCGCCGCGGCGATCAGGATGACGGTATAGTGCTGGGCGACGCTAAGCAGCAGGAGACCGAAAAAGGTAGAGGACATGCCGATCGCCAGCGAAAACGGCTGCGCCTTCTTGTCGGTGAAATGACCGACCACCGGCTGCAACAGCGATGCAGTGAACTGGAACGCCAGCGTGATCAATCCGATCTGCGCGAAGTCCAGCGCGTAATTGTCTTTCAGGATCGGATACACCGATGCGATCAGCGACTGCATGGTGTCGTTGAGAAAATGCGAGAAACTGATGCCGGCGAGCACGATATAGGCCGGACCGGCCGCGCTCGTCTTCAAGGCCGGGATGACGTTCGCAGCCTCGACCGGCGCGGCCAGCGCTTGTTCGGAGACGGCGACAGGCTTGTTCAATGGATCATTCCCGGCGGGTTTCGTGCAGCATGCTTGGCGCAAGTTCCTACGCCGGCGGCGTGGTATCGACCACCTCCATTAGAAAATGGCTGTGATGCGCCCGGCGCGTTTTACGCCGCAGCTTGGCCGAGGGCTGTGACGATGCGGTCAACCACTTCCTCGACCAGGAGGCGATCATCACCCTCACCCATCACGCGGATCACGGACTCGGTGCCGGAGGAGCGCACCAGCAACCGGCCGTGGCCGTTGAGCCGCTTCTCGCCGGCGTCGATGGCCGATTTGACCTCGGCGTCGTCGAGCGGCTTGCCGCCGCGGTAACGCACATTCTTGAGGATCTGCGGCAGCGGATCGAAACGGCGGCAAACCTCGGACACCGGACGGCGCAGTTTTTGCACCACGGCGAGCACCTGAAGGGCCGCGACGAAACCGTCGCCGGTGGTGGTGTAGTCCGACAGAATAATGTGGCCGGAGGGTTCGCCACCGAGATTGTAGCCGCCGTTTAGCATCCGCTCCAGCACGTAGCGGTCGCCGACCGGGGTGCGGATGAGTTCAATCCCAAGACTATCGAGGAAGCGCTCCAGTCCCAGGTTCGACATCACCGTGGCGACGATGCCCGGCCTGGCAAGCCGGCCGTCTTCCTTCCAGCTTTGCGCGATGACCGCGAGCAGCTGGTCGCCATCGACCAGGTGTCCGCGCTCGTCGACCAGGATAACCCGATCGGCATCGCCATCGAGCGCGATGCCGATGTCGGCGCGCATCTCGCGCACCTTGCGGCTCAAGGCTTCCGGCGAGGTCGATCCGCATTCCTTGTTGATGTTGAACCCGTCCGGGTCGACGCCGATCGAAATCACGTCGGCGCCGAGCTCCCACAGCGCCTCCGGCACCACCTTGTAGGCGGCGCCGTTGGCGCAATCGACTACCACGCGCAAGCCGTCGAGACTGAGTTCACGCGGCAGCGTTCGCTTGGCGAATTCGATGTAGCGGTCATGGACGCCGTCGATGCGGCGGGCGCGCCCAAGGCTTGCGCTCGGCGCCAGTCGCTTGTCGAGCGATTCATCGAGCAACTGCTCGATCTGCTTTTCGACATCGTCCGACAGCTTGAAGCCTTGCGGGCCGAACAATTTGATTCCGTTGTCTTCGAACAGATTGTGGGAGGCGGAAATCATCACACCGAGATCGGCGCGCATCGATTTGGTCAGCATCGCCACCGCCGGTGTCGGCATCGGGCCGAGCAGCAGCACATCCATGCCGACGGAGGTGAAGCCGGCCACCATCGCGTATTCAATCATGTAGCCGGAAAGCCGCGTATCCTTGCCGATCACGACACGATGGCGATGCTCGCCGCGCAGAAACACCAATCCGGCCGCCTGCCCGACCTTCAGCGCGAGCTCCGGGGTGATCAGACCATTGGCGAGGCCCCGAATCCCATCCGTACCGAAATATTTGCGACTCATATGACCCCCAGCACCGTCCAGGCTTTTCGAGCCACCCGGCCGAAAAACCCGAAACGCCAGCCCATCCTAACGTGCCCGCGGTTATAATGCCTTCGGCGCGAAAATGACTTCAAAAAATATGATAAATCATTTCGGACCGCCAGCCCGCAATCGGCCTTTAACCGATTGATAATACAACGACTTCTTCGTCAAATCGGGAGCGACGGGTTCCACGTCAAGCCTTGCGCTTGACGTGACGGTCGGCTTTCGACGGCGGCGGCTGGGTGACATTGACGGGGTCCGACCCTGGAAAGGTCTCCTCCAGCCCTTCCTCCAGGGCCTCGTCGAGGCGGCGCTTCTCGAGGTCTTTGACGTCGGTGGGCTTGGAGCGCGGTGCGGTCATGAGCGCTTCCCTTCGGTTTGTCCCGCCCTTGCGGTGACGCAATGTTGCGAGCGGCTCACGTGTGCTAGATGAACAGGCAAAGCGGCAAATACAAGAAGGGCCGGGAGCGTCCATGAAACATATCACCTGCATCGAGGACCTGCGCCAGCGCCATATGCGGAAGGTGCCGAAGGCCTTTTTCGATTACGCCGACCGCGGCTCTTATGCCGAGGAGACGCTGCGCGCCAACCGCGACGATCTTGCGCGGATCAAATTCCGCCAGCGAATTCTGGTCGACGTGTCGAAGCGCGATCTTTCGACCACCATTCTCGGCGAAGCCGCAGCACTCCCGCTGATCCTGGCGCCGGTCGGCTTGACCGGCATGCAGTATGGCGACGGCGAAATTCATGCCTGCCGCGCCGCGCAGGCCGCGGGAATTCCCTACACGTTGAGCACGATGTCGATCTGTTCGATCGAGGATGTCGCCGGCAATGTCGACAAGCCGTTCTGGTTCCAGTTGTACGTCATGAAGGACCGCGGCTTCATCAAGGAGTTGATCGAACGCGCCATCGCGGCCAAGTGCAGCGCGCTGGTGCTCACCGTCGATCTGCAGGTGATCGGGCAGCGCCACGCCGACATCAAGAACGGCATGACGGTGCCGCCGGAATGGACGCTTTCAAAGTTTATCGATTTCGCCACCAAGCCGGCCTGGGTGGCCGGTGTATTGCGCGGCAAGCGTCGCACCTTCGGCAATCTGGTCGGTCACCTCAAGGGCAGCGACGACATCACCGCGCTCGGCACCTGGATCGCGACGCAGTTCGACACCACGCTGAACTGGAAGGATGTCGAATGGATCCGCAGCATCTGGCCAGGCAAACTGGTCTTGAAGGGCATTCTCGACGTCGAGGACGCCGAGGAAGCTGCGAAGACCGGCGCGCAGGCGCTGGTGGTCTCCAACCATGGCGGCCGGCAGCTCGATGGCGCGCCTTCCTCGATCGAAGTCCTGCCGGAAATCGTCGATGCGGTCGGCGAGAGAATGGAAATCATGTTCGACGGCGGCGTCCGCTCCGGCCAGGACGTGATGCGGGCGCTCGCGCTCGGCGCCAAATCCTGCATGATCGGCCGGGCTTATATTCATGGCCTCGGCGCCTTCGGCGGACCCGGCGTCACCAAGGCGATCGACATCATCCGCAACGAGCTCTCCACCACCATGGGCCTGTGCGGCGTCAACACCATCGCCGAGATCGACGATCACGTGCTGGCGGTGTGATTTCGTCATTGCGAGGAGCATAGCGACGAAGCAATCCATTTTCGTTTTGACGCTGGATTGCTTCGCGGAGCATGTCATCGGGCGCGCGTTCGCGCGACCCGTTGGCTCGCAATGACGGGGTAGTACAGTTCTCGGCTAGCGTCCCGGAATGACTTTTCGGTCTACGCGTAGACCGAAAAGTCACATCGGCGGGGTGATCCCGTCGCGGCCGACATTGACGCGGTTGGCCTCCAGCGTGCCGTCATCTTCTTGACCGCGCCGAAGATGATGATCTTAGCGCCCGGCTTCACCTCGGATTTGTCGCCGGTGACAAAGGTGACGACCGGGGTGCCCGGCGGCACCACGACTTTCTTTTCGCCGTCCTTGTATTTCACCAGGATGTTCTGGCCATCGGTGCCCTTCACCGTTTCGGCAACGGTGGCATTGGTCATGGTCGAGTTGGGTCTGAGATCCCAGGGCCGGAAGCCTTCGGCCGCGCCGCGCTGACTCTCGGGGAAAATGTGAACCGCCAGCGCCTTCTGGGTGCCGTCGGGTTCCGGCATCGCCGATACCCCGATGTAGGACCCCGGCTTGATTTCGGACAACTCGGTCTTGGCGACGCCGAACACCGCCACGTTGTCGGTCATGCGCACCTTCATGTCGGTGCCTTCGCGCGACTTGATCATCAGCATCGGGCCGTCGACGCTTTCGATGGTGCCGCGGATGCGGACCGGCGGCGGCTGCTGGGCCCAGGCGGCCGAAATGAGCAGGGGTAACGTGAAAACGGAGATCACGGTCAGCGAGACCAGAAGCGCGCGCGGCATCCGCGAAGAGATTGTCGGCATGTGTTTCCCTCAAAGGCTTTGGTTGAGCAGCGAGACTAAAAGGGAATACCCCGCCCAAGCGGGGTAATTCCGGGATATTCACATCGGCGGCGTCAGCCCGTCACGGCCGACGCTGATGCGGTTGGTTTCGAACGATCCGTCCGGCAGCGGCTTGACGAAAGCGATGATCTTGGCGCCGGGCTTTAGTTCGGACTTGTCGGCGGCAACATAGGTCACGACCGGCGTATCGGGGGCGACCACGACTTTCTTCTCGCCGTCCTTGTATTTGATCATCAGGGTCTGGCCGTCATTGCCCGCCACCGTCTCGGCCACCGTCGCATTGGTCATGGTCGAGTTGGGGCGCAGATCGTAGGGCCGCGATCCCTCGCCGGTACCGCGCATGTCTTCCGGAAACACGTGCACCTCGACGGCGTTTTGACGGCCATCCGGTCCCGGCACCGTGGTGGTGCCGATGAAAGAACCGAGCTTGATGTCGGCGAGCGAGATCTTGATGATTCCCACCAGCCGAATATCGCCGGTCATGCGCAACTTGACGTCCTCGCCGCTGCGTGACTTGACCGCGAGCACGTCGCCGTCGACGGCTTCGATAGTGCCGCGGACCCGCGACGGCGAAGGCGGCTGTTGGGCGATCGCGCAGAGGCACGATGCAATCACCATAACAGCGGCGACAAGCGGACGAGCAAGCGTGCAACGATGAGCTGTCATTTCGATATCTCCGGCGGGCCAAGCCTAGCAATGGACCCTGACGGTTCCATGATATTCGTTCTCAAACGGCGAGCAATCAAGCGCTTGTGAGATCGGCCGCGACCAGCGCGCGAAGCTCAGCTGTGACCTCCGGACGGCGGCCGAACCACAATTCAAATCCACGCACCGCCTGGTGCAGCAGCATGCCGAGACCATCGGCGGTCTTGAGACCCCGCGCCCGCGCGGCCGCCAGCAACGGCGTTTCCAAGGGGACATAGACCAGGTCGGCGACGATCGCATGTGGCGGAAGCCGGTCGATGTCGATTTGCAGCGCGGGCTGGCCACGCATGCCAAGCGACGTCGTGTTCACCAATAGGCCAACCTGCGGCAGCGTCTCGCCGATGGCCTCCCAGGGAATCGGATGCACGGTTTCGCCGAATTGATCAGCAAGCGCGCGCGCCCGCGCCGGCGTTCGATTCGCCAGATGCACGCGCTTGATGCCGCGCTCGAGAAGTCCGAACACCACGGCGCGCGACGATCCGCCGGCGCCCAACACCAGCGCGTCGTCGATGCCGTCCCACGCTCGCGCGCTGGCGTCGAGATTATTGATAAAGCCTTCGATGTCGGTGTTGGTCGAGCGTAATTCCTTGCCCTCGTACCACAGCGTATTGGCCGCGCCGACCGCGGTGGCCCGCGCGTCCGGCACGGTCAGCGCCAGCGCGCGCTCCTTGTGCGGCAGGGTGATGTTGGCGCCGACGAAGCCATGCGCCGACAGCCGCAGCACGAAATCGGCAAAGCCTTCAGGCGGCACCGCCTCGATATTGTAGCCGCCCTCGATATCCAGCGTGCGCAGCCAATAATGATGGATCAGCGGCGAGCGCGAATGCGCCGCCGGCCATCCGATCAGGCATGCCGCGCGAGGCTTGGTCATGGCCGCCATCGCCACTCCTGTTGCAGCGCCCGGTCACTGGACGCCGTCCCTGTTCAAATCGGGTAAGCCGGCTTGCAAGTCAATGCCGCGGGGTGAAGCGAGCATCGCCCAAGGCTCGACCGGCCCGCCTGGAGCGTTTTCGAACGAGACCTTGATCCGAGGGCAGCCACTAGTGTGTTGTCCCGTAAGTTCGTAGCATAATTATTGCATTGGTTTCGGGTATCCTGATCGAAGGAGCTACCCGATGCGAACCGGACGCCCGAAGG